>Ga0209023_10001979_pt1 | contig 26414 bp, 25 predicted proteins | sample LakOneMetagenome_FD_187468 | JGI IMG/M metagenome (GOLD analysis project Ga0209023, IMG submission 187468) | Freshwater and sediment microbial communities from Lake Erie, Canada (SPAdes) (version 2) | ecosystem: Environmental > Aquatic > Freshwater > Lentic | place: Lake Erie, Canada...
GATTGTTGAAGTATTATTTGGCATACACACGTTCCTTAAATGGCACTAAACCAATACGACGATAGGTTTCAATAAACTGTTCATTTTCAGATAAGCGAAGATCTAAGTAAGTATTCAACACTTCTTCGATCACATCCGCCATTTCGTCCGCACCAAAAGAAGGTCCGAGAATATCGCCAATGCTTGAGTCATGACCTGAATTACCACCGAGTGACACTTGGTAGAACTCATCACCTTTTTTATCCACGCCCAACACGCCGATATGACCCACGTGATGATGACCACAAGCATTCATACAACCAGAAATATTCAGATCCAAAGGACCAATATCATAAACAGTATCGAGGTCTTGATAACGGCGTGAAATGGCTTCTGCAATCGGAATCGATTTCGCATTGGCAAGTGAGCAATAGTCACCACCTGGGCAGCAAACGATGTCTGTCAGGAAACCAATGTGCGCACGCGCCAAGTTATGCTTGGTCAATACTTCAAACAATTCAAACAATTTAGATTGTTCAACATCCGCTAAAACAACGTTTTGCAAATGTGTAGTACGCAGTTCGCCAAAGCTATATTGGTCCGCTAAGTCTGCAATCAGATCAAGTTCTTCAGACGTCACATCACCCGGTGCAATACCTGCACGTTTCAGTGAAATTGTGACGATACGATAGCCAGTGGTTTTGTTTGGATGCGTGTTGATGCGATACCAATTTGCGAAAGTAGGGTTTGCTTTCAACTGTTCAGTGAAATCTAAGTCAGGTAATGATTTATAAGCTGGAAGTGTAAAGTTCTTTTCCATTTTTGCATATAAATCAGCTGGAACTTTGAGTTCAGCTTTGATTTGATTAAATTCAGCTTCAGCCTTTGCTGCAAATACAGTAGGGGTAAGTGCTTTAACCAAAATCTTGATACGTGCTTTGTATTTATTATCACGACGACCGTGAAGGTTATAAACACGCAAAATCGCTTCTAAATACGCAATCAAATCTTCGCGTGCTGCAAACTCACGGATGATCGAACCAATCACAGGTGTACGACCTAAACCGCCACCAGCCATGATTTTGTAGCCCCATTCTGAAGGCTCCGCATCAAGCGCTGCTTCAACAATATCGACATTCAAGAATGAATTGATAACTGCATCATATTCATCTTTGCGATCTTGTTTAGTGTCTTCATCCAGTGATGGATCAAGCGCTGCATAAGTGGCTTTAGCCGCTTCGACACGTGCTTTATAGTCAATAATTTCTTGGCGAACGAAGCTTTTCTTAACTAAGTAAACACCCACATCATGAAATGCAGTTGCTGCGCGATCAACTTCATCAAGCGCACTCACAGCAATCTTGAATTTACGCGGTAAGAACGCGAATTCAGGATGGAAGGTTGACCACTGACGAATGATTTCACACGTTGGACGAGGATCGGTCACTTCACCGCGGATACGACCCGCAAATTGATCGGTCGTAGTGTTACGAATACAGTTACCGCTGGTTTGAATCGCATGCATTTGTACGGTTGCGAGTTCAGCCAAAATATCAGGCACTTGCTCAAGCGCTGGCCAGTTTAATTGGATATTTTGGCGTGTCGAAACGTGTGCGTAGCCACGGTCGTATTGACTACTAATGTCCGCAATCTTGCGAAATTGCTTGGTATTCAGCAGACCATAAGGCACTGCAATACGTAGCATTGGCGCATAACGTTGCACATATAAGCCGTTTTGAAGGCGTAATGGACGGAATTCGTCTTCGCTTAAAGTGCCGTTGAGGAAACGTTCGGTTTGGTCGCGGAATTGGGCGACGCGTTCGTCGACCATCGCTTGGTCAAATTCTGTGTAGACGTACATGGCTGTCTTGGTTTGGCTCGTAAGTCAAAATTGATGCGCAAATGTAACATTTTCAGGTTTATCTATAAAACGTTTTTTGTCGATAATCGATATAGTTATATCTTATTAGCTCATGATTGGTTACGAGCGTTCGAAAACTGTTCGTTTTCTATGCTGGCTGAGCATTAATATTACACCTTTTAATTGTCTAAAAATGGTTTAATGTCAAAAGAAAATCCCTCCTAACCTCCCTTTTTCAAAGGGAGGAACTGTTCCCTTCTTAGAAAAAGGAGGGCAAGGGAGGATTTGCTTTTGATGTTATCGCAATCCTTGGCATGTGGAGCTACCTTTTTTTAATGCCAGAAATTACATATCAATTCGCTCGATTTTGGATGTAGACTGATGCACATAAATTAAAAAGCTACCCATGTAAAAAGGGCAGGAGTGCTGAAATGTCGAATTATCATCTTATCGTTTTTGGAGCGACAAGCTTTGTTGGACAACTGCTTACGCGCTATTTGTTTGAACGACATGGCGTCGATGGTGATTTACGTTGGGCAATCGCAGGACGCTCCGAGGCAAAGCTCAATGAAATTCGCGCAACGCTTGGTCCGCAAGGCTCTACATTACCCATCCTGCTGGCAAATGCTGATGACGAAACCAGCTTATTAGCACTCTGCAAACAAACGCGTGCAGTCGTTTCAACAGTTGGCCCTTATTCACTCTATGGTTCGCCATTAGTCAAAGTCTGTGCGGAGTCGGGCACGGATTATTGTGATCTGACTGGTGAAGCGCCTTGGATTGGCAAGATGCTGGCGGCACATGAGGAAACCGCTAAACGCACAGGCGCGCGTATAGTACATTGCAGTGGCTTTGATTCGATTCCTTCCGATTTAGGCACTTACTTTTTACAGAAAAAATCCAAAGAGCAATTTGGTCAATATTGCACACGAGTCAAAATGCGTGTGAAAGCAATGCGTGGCGGGCTATCTGGCGGTACGGTCGCGAGTATTATTCATATCATTAATGAAGCTTCGAAGAATAAGTCGACCCGTAAAATGCTCATGGATCCATATTCTTTATGTCCCCCAACTGACATAAAACTTCCATGGCAACCGAATATCAAGTTTGCCAGTTACGATCCTGATGCAAAATCATGGGCGTTTCCATTCATTATGGCGTCAATCAATACCAAAATCGTGCAGCGCAGTCATGCATTAACTGGCTACGCCTATGGCAATGATTTTATCTACGACGAGGCGATGCTGACAGGCGCAGGATTCAAGGGGCGTGCAGCAGCAACGGGTGCAGCTTTGGGTATTGCAGGAGCGTTTAGTGCCTTGGTTCTACCGCCTACGAGGGCACTGATGGCTCGTTATGTCGTGCCTAAACCCGGTGAAGGACCAACGCCTGATCAACAAGAGAAAGGCTTTTATGACATTCGATTTATCGGACAGACCAAAACTGGGGAAACCTTAATAGTCAAAGTGACAGGTGATCGCGACCCTGGTTATGGCTCAACCTGCAAAATTCTGGGTGAAGCGGCAGTCTGTTTGGCACTTGATGTGTCGAAAAAAGATAAAGCAGGTGGGTTTTGGACGCCATCGACATTGATGGGAGATCAATTGATCACTCGCTTATGTAAATATGCTGGTTTGAACTTTACAGTAGTACCTCACTGTTAAGCCAGTGATGGGTCTTTGTACCTGAGTCGTAAAGGTTCGGATTCTATCAAATTTAAGGCGTAAACTGAGTTTTGTATAAGTGGTTAACAATAACTTCAGGAGTAAGCGCCATGCGCAACATCAATCTATTAACAATAGCTTTAGTCTCAATATTCGCCTTGGAAGGTTGTGCAGGCGGAATGGGAATGGGCAGCAACTATCCGACCCAGTCATCACAATATGGCAATGGTAGCTACTCACAAACGCAATCAACGCAATCTGGTGTCATCACCAATGTTCGTCAAATTGCGATGCAAAGTGGCGGTCAATCTGGCTTGCCAGTTGGCGCACTGCTTGGGGCTGTTGCAGGAGGTCTGCTGGGTAGCACTATTGGTGGTGGTAATGGCAAGATTGCCACAACTGTCGCTGGTGCTGCAGTGGGTGGTTATGCGGGGAATGTCGTTCAGTCGCGACAACAAGGAGCAACCCAGAACGGACTGGAAATCAGCGTCCGACTTAATTCAGGTAATACCGTTGTCGTTACACAAGCCGCTGATCAACAATTTAATATTGGTCAACGAGTTCGTGTCGTCACTGATACTAACGGAACGTCTTACGTAACACGTTAATTGCTTTTAGGTATATGTTTTTAATTGTGTAGGTTGGGTCAATCCAGCCTACGTTTTTTGATGTCTAGACAATTTAAAGTAAATACAAATTAACTCTATGCATTAATAATACTTAATAAAGTATTATTAATAATAACTATAAAATCTAAAAATATTATATAGATTAAATTAATCATTATTTGATACTAGAAGGTTTTTAGGACTAATCTCAAGTCAGCGATTCAATGTTTCGATTTCAATATTTAGAGCAGGTTCATTATCTAGATATTCTGAAATATTCATTTGCCAGATTTATTATCCTTAAAAAACTATATTCCAGTTGAGAAATATCATGAGTAATACTGCAAACGTTCAAAACAACCCATCATCACATCAATATCTACATTTTCAAGTTAAGCCAGTCACTGGTCGCATTGGCGCAGAAATTTCAGGCATCCAACTATCAGCCGACTTACCTGAAGCAGTCGTCAATGATATTCGTGCGGCATTAGCGCAATACAAAGTTGTGTTTTTCAAAGATCAAACACACTTGAATGATCAAATACAAGAAGCCTTTGCTCAATTGCTCGGCAAACCGATCGCACATCCAACCGTTCCATCTAAAGATGGTACAGCGTATGTTCTTGAGCTTGATTCTCAACATGGCGGTCGCGCCAATTCTTGGCACACCGATGTGACTATTGACGTGAATCCACCAGCATTTTCAATCCTACGTGGCGTAGTGATTCCAGCAGCAGGCGGAGATACGGTATGGGCGAATGCGGCAACAGCCTATAACGATTTGTCTCCAGAATTAAAGACTTTGGCTGAAAGCCTGCGTGCGATTCATAGCAATGAATACGACTATGCTGCTGCGCGTCCAAAGGAGAGTGTTGAAGCATTTGAAAAATACCGCAAAGTGTTCACTTCAACGATTTATGAAACCAACCATCCAGTTGTTCGGGTGCATCCTGAAAATGGTGAGCGTTCGTTGGTTTTGGGACATTTCTTTAAACGTTTTGTGGGATTATCAACTCAAGATTCTTTGCAACTATTCAATGTCCTGCAAAATCATGTCACACGCTTAGAAAACACCGTACGCTGGCGCTGGACTGCGGGCGACATCGCAATTTGGGATAACCGCGCAACACAACATTATGCAGTCGATGACTATGAAGACGCTCATCGCGTTGTTCGTCGTGTCACGATTTCAGGGCCAGTGCCAGTAGGTGTCGATGGTCAACTCAGTTTTGCAGTGAAGGGTGTAGGGCAGGCTCAAAATGATGCTGTCGTTCAGAATGACGTTAAATCTGCTTAATTAAAATATAAAGTGTTCCAATTAATTGAACGCACTTATAAATGTAAGTGCGTTCAATTAATTTATCGAAACTATATTTATATAAAAAATAATTTATTAATGCGTAATTTGCATTTATTAAATAATTTAATAAAAATCTGTTTTTCTTATAAAGAAATACCAAAATACTTTAAAAAATTAGATACAAATGTAAGGAATTAAATTCTGTATCTTATCTCATTAAATTTTTTACCCAACATCACCCAACGTCACAATTTCCAGATATGATCGCCGATAGAAAAAAGATCAAGGAATCATAATGCTGGCGAATCCCGCAACGCGTGGTGCAAGTTACGCAATCATCGTGCTCACCATCATGAATTTGCTTAATTATTTAGATCGTTACGTTCCCAGCGTAGTCAAAGATCTCTTTAAACATGACTTGAATCTCACCGATTTCCAAACCAGCTTACCGATCACAGGTTTTGTCATCGTCTATATGATTTCGAGCGTGATCTTTGGTGCGCTTGCAGATCGCTTTCCACGAAAATATTTGATTGCGGCAGGCGTGGTCATTTGGTCGATAGCAACTGCACTTGCAGCCTTTGCGACTGGATTTTGGACGTTTATGCTTGCGCGGGCACTCGTTGGCGTGGGTGAAGCCGCTTACGCTACGATAGCACCAGCATTGCTCAGTGATTTTTTTCCCCCTGAAAAACGTAATCGTATTTTGACGATTTTTTATGTGGCGATTCCTGTGGGTTCGGCAATGGGTTTTATTCTCGGCGGCATGCTAGGACAAACTTACGGCTGGCGCGCAGCGTTCCTTATTTGTGGTATTCCAGGGATTTTAATGGCGCTGCTCGCACTATGGATTAAAGATCCTGGGCGAGGTCGTTATGATCATGATGCAGCCGTGACGCCGCCAAAGTGGGCAGAGGCGCTTGGATTACTGCTCCGCAATCGTGAATACATGTTGATTGTCGCGGGTTATACCGCAGTGACTTTTGCAGCAGGCGCACTGGCAGATTGGTTTCCAACGTTTTTGCAACGTCATCGTGGGATGTCAATTGAGGCTTCAGGGCATTATGTCGGGATGTCAGCGGTTGTCGGTGGTTTACTTGGTACGGTAGCTGGTGGATTCCTCGCTGATTATTTAAAGAAATACACACGACAATCGTATATGGCGTTATCAGGCTGGTCGATGCTGCTGGCGACGGTTTTTGGTTTCTTTGCACTGACCTTACAAGATCCAATGTCGGCAATCGTCATGCTATTTGGCGCGCAATTCTTCTTGTGGTTTTATAACGGTCCAGTCAATGCAACGCTTGCCAATTGTGTACCGAGTAGCTTACGCGTGCGTGCGTTTGCCTTTACAATTTTATCCATTCACTTACTCGGTGATGCGATTAGTCCAACGATAGTAGGTTTGGCTTCTGATTATATTGGTTTGCAAATGGCTCTTCAGCTTGTGCCAATTGCGATGGGAATCGGGGCGTTGATTTGGTTGTATACGTGGCGGAAATTGCCTGAGCGTACGGATGTTTAAAACAAAAGCACATTGAGCTGCGTCGAAATGTGCTGAGCTAGAAAACCTCACTTCGACGGGTTTAGTGAGCTACGTCACTATTAATAATAAGCAATTTTAAGGAAATAAGATAATGAGTAGTGCTATCAATATTTGGGATCCTGCCTATGCAGGAGGTATTCCGCAAACATTTGAACAAGCAGATGCTATTTTTCAGAAGTTCGATTCAAATGAATTGGTCGGGGTAAATCCAAAGTTTATTCAATTTGCAGAAGCAGTCAAAAGAATTGTCGCTACAGAATTAGATGTTCAAGAAGAGATTCAAGATAGTTTTGATGGTCTAGTTACAGCTTCACAAAGAAATCAAATGGCTCTACTTAGAGTTGGCTTACCAAACGATGCTCGTGTGCTGGGAATTGAGATTGTAGTTCGCGCTGCGGCAGAAACTGGCTTGATCGCATTTGATGAAAGCATGTGTGCGGTATTTTTACCTGATGGGAGTGTCCAACCTCCGGATAAAGCAGAAATGTGGTTTGGTGCTTTAGATTATATGCGCAATCCTGAAGAAGAATACCCATTCAAGATCAATGATTTTAAAAAGCTGTTTCTTTCTAAAATTGTGCAGCTTGTTGAAAAGAATGGGATGACCAAAGCTAAATTAGCTTTCGTAAATTCTAAAGGTTATTGTCGTCAGTTTGGGAATGTAACACAGTATTTATCAACAGATGTTGAAGGAGGGGGCGGGGTATATCGAATTAAAATTTATATCTATATTCTTTTTGAACCAATCAATGAAATTTATAAGCAGTTTTCATTTATGCCAAGTGAATATGTGTTTGATTTACTAATTCCTGAAAATTTGAATCACTATCGCGATCAATTTAGAAATATTTGCAGTGCTGAGGAGTTAGCATCTTTTATGCAGATGCTCGAACAGGTTGTATTTTCAAAAACATTAGATGTTGCTAAAGATATTCAAGGGTTGGATCAGCTCATGAATCCCGAGAGTGATGAAATTATTGAAAGACGAAAAATTTCAATTTTCTATTATCCTCAGCGACTTATTGCTGCATGTTTAGCAGATAACCCAAGATTTGAGCAGTTGGTTGAAGAGTATAGTCATGCTAATGATTTTGGAGCGAATAATCGTCATAAAGAGACAGAATGGCCGAAACTTGTGCAATATCTGCGTGATGAAGTTAAACCGATTGTTTAAAATCAAAATAGCTCATTGAGCTTCGTTGAAATGTGCGGAATTAAAAGCCTTCACTTCGACAAACTCAGTGAACACTTATACTTATTTTTGCTATATTCCGTTTACTGAGACAACTTGATCACTAGATTTTACGAAACTGTCATCTTATTTCAATAACGTACTACCAACGTCAACAGCCCCTAAAAAGATCAGTTAGCGAATACCCACTACAAAGGAAAAATCATGTCAGCTCAAGCCATTGCCGAATCATCCGCGATTGTAGAAGGTCAACTATTTAGCGCTAAAGTTGATAATGAATCTGTCATTGTCACTCGCGTCAATAACGAACTCAAAGCTTACTCTGCTAAATGCCCTCATATGGGGCTGCCACTCAGCGTCGGCAAGGTTGAAAACGGCACAGTCACATGCAAATTTCACGGTGCAGAATTTGACCTCGCCACGGGTAATAATATCAAATGGGTTGACTCTTTTTTTGGTCTATCCTTACCTAAATTTACGCACAACATGTTAGCCATGGGCAAAAAACCATGTGGTCTGAAACACTACAATGTCAGTGAACAAGACGGACAAGTTTTCTTGAGCGTGCGAGCTTAACGCGTCGAAGCCTGCTAATACCCAATAGAAATAGCTCATTGAGCATGTCGAAATAGCGAAATGTGCAGCATTTGATTAGCCACAAACAGCATTAATTTGACAAGCTCAGTGAACTCATTGATATTTCCACTCAAATCATAACGTTTCACTTCTTACGCAATGAGCAGATATGGGCTAGGATAATGACAATATCCATTTCCACAAAATAATGCTCATGACGACAATCCAAGCAACCTTTAACTTTCCAAAAAAATATCCGCTATATCTGGCAAATCGCCCAGTTAAATCTAGTGAATGGCTCGACGTTACCGATAAATTTACCCACAAAACCGTTACTCAAGTCGCCCTCGCTGATGACGCCATCATTGAACAAGCAATTGCAGCAGCAGTGAAAGCCGAAAAACCAATGGCTCAGCTGAAAACCTATCAAAAACAAGCGATCTTGCTGCATTGTGTAAAACGCTTTACTGAACGATACGATGAATTGGTGGAAGTACTGATTGTCGAAGGCGGTAAATCGCTGACTTCGGCAAAAGGTGAAGTGTTACGTCTGATTAGCACTTTTCAACTTGCAGCCGATGCCGTGACGCAACTGGATAAAGGTTCTGTGATGCCGCTGGATGTAACGCCAACTGCAGGCGCATATCGCGGTATGACGCAACGTGTGCCTGTTGGCGCAGTGTCATTGATTAGTCCGTTTAACTTCCCTTTGAATCTTACTGCACACAAGATTGCACCAGCAATTGCGGCGGGTTGTCCATTTGTATTGAAACCAGCAAGTTTGACGCCTGTCAGTGCGTTGATAATGGCGGAAGTTTTGGCAGAAACTGATTTACCGATTGGCGCATTCTCGATTTTGCCATGTCATCGCGAAGGTGCGGATTCATTAGTCACTGATGATCGTTTTAAATTACTCAGTTTCACTGGTTCCGATCAAGTCGGCTGGGATATGAAGGCACGAGCAGGGCGCAAGAAAGTCGTGTTGGAGTTAGGTGGCAATGCAGCCGTCATTGTCGAGCCTGATACTGATATTGATGCGGCGCTTGATCGCTTAATTACTGGAGCGTTTATTCAATCAGGTCAGGTTTGTATTAGCGTGCAACGTATTTTGGCACATCAAGATATTTATGATGAATTGAAAACTAAATTCGTGGCGCGCGCCAGCAAACTTAAGCCAGCCGATCCGCATTTAGCCGATACCGTGATTGGTCCGATGATTAAAGAAAAAGAAGCCCTGCGTCTCAAAGGTTGGATTGATGATGCGATTCAACAAGGCGCAACGCTTTTAGCAGGCGGTCACTTAAATGGTGTGATGCTGGAAGCGACTGTGCTTGAAAACGTACCAGACGCATCTGATGTTTATCAAAATGAGGCCTTTGGTCCGGTGGTTATTTTAGAGAAATATTCGACGTTCGATGAAGCCATTGAACTCGTCAATCAGAGCCGTTTTGGTTTGCAAGCTGGTGTCTATACTCAGAATCTCACCAAAATGCTCAAAGCATGGGATGAGCTTCATGTCGGCGGTGTGATTATCAATGATGTGCCTACATTCCGCGTCGATAACATGCCTTATGGCGGTGTTAAAGACAGTGGTTTGGGTCGTGAAGGCATTCGTTATGCGATTGCAGACATGATGGAAGAACGTGTCTTGGTGATTAAGCAGTGAGGAAGAATTAAACAATCAAGATAACCATAACAAAAAAATCCACTCGCCATGAGTGGATTTTTTGCATCGGGTAAATGTGATCGAGAGGTTTATAGGCGTCTTATTGCCCATTAATAGGCAATATTGACTTCTAAAGACAGATATTGGCACCCAAAGACAACCGTTGATAGTTTCTAATACTGACATCTGTGCATCTTGATGAACTTTTAATGAAAGTTTTTATTCAATGCAAAACAACAAATCACGGAGTCTGATGATATAGAAGTCCACAGGGCGTTCCATCAAGTTTCGTGTATGTAATAGACAGATTCTGATTCAGTGAAATAGATAAGGTGAATTATTAGTGAAAAAAGTATCTCCAAATGCAGCAGCAAAAACTACTCATCACGATGTCGTGATTGTGGGTAGCGGTTTTTCTGGTCTTGGTATGGGCATTTTCCTGAAGAAAGCAGGACGCCATGATTTTGTGATTCTAGAAAAGGCTGGCGATATTGGTGGCACTTGGCGCGACAATCATTACCCTGGCGCAGCGTGCGATGTGCCGTCACATATGTATTCTTATTCGTTCGAACAAAATCCAAATTGGTCACGTTTTTATTCAGGTCAGGCTGAGATTTTAGCCTATATGAAAACCTGTGCTAAAAAATATGACCTCATGCCGAATGTCCGTTTGAATAGCGAGCTGGTTGAATCTCGTTGGGATGAGGCCAATCATATTTGGCACCTCACGACTGCAGATGGCAGCAAGTTGACTGCGCGTGTCGTGGTTTCTGGCATTGGCGGTTTAAGTCGTCCAGCATTACCGAATGTAAAAGGGCTGGAAAGCTTTGAAGGCACCACATTCCATTCTGCACAATGGAATCATGATTATGATTTAACTGGGAAGCGAGTGGCGGTGATTGGAACTGGTGCAAGTGCAATCCAGTTTGTGCCACAGATTGCTGAAAAAGTTGGCAAATTGGTGCTATTCCAACGCACGCCACCTTGGTTAGTCCCAAAACCAGATGGTCTGATTCATGACAATGTGAAAAAGCTATTCAAATTCATTCCAGTTACGCAGCGCATGTTCCGTAGCAGTATTTATTGGCAAGCGGAAGGCTTTGCACTGGGCTTTATCAATCCAAAATTGATGGGCGTGATTGAGAAACTTGCGCGTTGGCATTTGACCAATCAAGTTAAAGATCCTGTGTTACGTGAAAAATTAACACCGAATTACACGATCGGCTGTAAGCGTGTTTTATTTTCAAATAACTATTATCCAGCGCTGAGCCGTGAGAATGTTCAAGTGGTTGCGGCTGGCGTTCAAGAAGTTCGTGCTCACAGTGTGATTGATGCCAATGGCGAAGAGCACGAAGTTGATGCGATTATTTGTGGTACTGGATTTGATGTGCATGATCCACTAGGACCTTTGCATATTTATGATCGCGAAGGCATTGAAGTGCGTCAGCGTACAGGTGGTTTAAGTGCATACTTGGGAACAACGCTGAAAGGTTTACCAAACCTATTTATGTTGCTGGGTCCAAATACGGCGTTGGGTCATAACTCGATTATTTTTATGATTGAGTCGCAAATTAAGTATGTGATTCAGTGTTTAGATGAAATGGATCGCCATAACGCCGTTGCCATTGAAGTGAAACCTGCAGCTCAAGATGCCTACAACGATAAGATTCAAGAAGAGTTGAAGCGTATGGTGTGGAGTGAGGGCGGCTGTAAAAGTTGGTATCTTGATAGCGAAGGTAAAAACGTCACGATTTGGCCTGGATTCACATGGCGCTATTGGATGAAAACGCGCACGCCAAATTTTAGAAACTTCACTTTTAAAAAGAGTGTAGCAAGCTGAAAAAAGTGATCTTAGACGTCAGTTTATGCTGTTGACTGTACCGGAGGTAGGTATATCTTGTACTTCATCAGCATCGATTTACGGTAAGGGTTGTGGAATGAGTGTGGACACGGAATCTGAACGTTGGTTGTTCCCTTTGCACTACATCGGCCTTGTAGAGTCAATGATTTCAGCTCGACACGGTGATACCTCACAGGTCTATACTTGTATTGGTTTGACCCGTGAAGCGATCCAACAGCAACCAGATCGTTTACTGACGTTGAGTCAGTTTAAAAGCTTGATTTCTCTCTGTATTGATAATCTTCGCTTAAATAGCGAATTGCGTTTTGAACAGATATTGCACTATTTACCAGTGACCGCGCATGGCTTGATTGGTATGGCCTGCATGACTGCAGATACGATGGGTGAAGCGCTGGATATGGCGTTACGATATTTTCCATTGTTGTTGCCAGCGTTTGAGTTATCGCGTGAAGATTTAAGTCATGAAGCGCATATTTATATCAAGCGTAATCACGATTTTGGATCAACGGCAAATGAGTTATTGACTGAGTTAATCGTAGGCAGTATTGGACGAATGGCTCAGTTTGCAAGTGGTACCAAATTGAATTTGCAAGGGGCGGTGAAGTTTAGGATGAAAGTTCAATTCTCTCATCCGTCCACGGAAAGTTTAGATCGATTTGCCGCGCACTTTGGTTCTCCCGTGATGTTCGATGGTCTGGAAAACAAATTTGTAGTTGCACGTGAAGTCTTGGATCAACCCGTACTGACCAGCAATGCAGCAACAAGAATGACTCTTGAGGCTTTGCTAGATCAGCAAATGCAAGCGCGACCAAAGCAGTTTTTGATGAGTCGTCGTGTGCGTGCGATGTTGAAACAGGCTTTATTGAATGGTCAGGTGTTGAGTGCAGCAGAAATCGCAAGCGAGTTGGCGATGTCTGTGCGAACTTTAAGTCGTCGATTGAGTGATGATGGGGTTTCATTATCCTCACTCATCGAAGAAGTGAGAATTGAGCGGGCGGATTTACTGTTAACCAGCAGTGATTTACCGCTCATTAAAATGTCACAGCAGCTTGGTTACAGTGATATATCTGCATTTTCACGAGCGTTTAAGCGTGTGAAAGGATATACACCGAGCGAGTTACGTAAAAACTTATTAGATGCAAATTGAACACCGTTTTATTCAGTTATTAGTAGGAGTGTCATGATGAGTACTTTATCAGTTAGCAAATTTACTGGGAAAAGCAAACAGGCTTCTCATACCGTCAACAGCCTGATTCCTCGTAAGGTCAAGTTTGATTGGATGAATACACCACTTGAATGGATTCCTGGTCAGCCATTTGCAAGTCACTTTATTAATGAAATCAATACGATTCTTCCTGCAGGTGAATTTTGGTTTTGTCGTTTGTATAACAAAGCATTGCCACTAGTCACAGATGAAAAGTTACGTGAAGATGTGCAGATGTTTATCCGCCAAGAAGCCATGCATGCGCGTGCTCATGGCAGTGCAATTGCTGAATATTTGAAAGCGCATAACGTCGATACCGATCGTAATAGCAAGATCATGGATTTGTTATTCGATAAAATATTAGCAGACGAACCGTTGGGTATGAAAGTTCCTAAGCTATTAGAAAAGCGTTGGTTACTCACTCGTTTAGGATTAGTCGCAACCATTGAACACATGACATGCGTTCTGGGTAATTATGTTTTAAGAAATAAAACATGGGATGAAGTCGGAGCTGATCCAGTATTACTCGATTTGCTGCGTTGGCATGGTGCAGAAGAAGTAGAACATCGCAGTGTCGCATTTGATTTATATCAACATTTAGGGGGTGACTATCTTTCACGCTACTATTTATCATTGATTGCTGTGCCTGCAATTCTTGGTATTTGGGTTGATGGGGCTGCTAATTTTATGGGGCAAGATCCTTTGTACGCTGCTAAAAAACCAAGTGTCTTTAAACCTTGGGTATGGCTACAGTGGGCTAAAGAAAGCAAAACTGGCCATTTACCGCATCCACTGTGGTTAATTGCCCAACAAGTATCGTACTTTAGCCCTTGGTATAACCCAGTGAAAGAAGGCTCAACAGAAGAAGCTTTGGCTTATTTGAATAATTCGCCTGCGGCAAAACGCGCGCAGGAAATGATGAGATATTCGTAAGATAAGTAGTTAGTAAATAAAAAACACTCATAGCGATGAAAATTCTATGAGTGTTTTTTTATGACACAAAGATCAAGTTTGAATGTGGTATCTTCCATTAATCATTCTATATGCGTATGACATTGGCTCTTTGTGAGCTTGAAAAAGGAAATTTTAAATGGATTTTTTGAAGTTAATACGTCAGTTACAAGGTAAAGCTGATTTTGAGGTGCAGGGCACATGTACACCAGAATTCGAACCACTCATTCAAGCCCTTCGCCAAACGGTGCCGCCTGAGACTAAAGGTGGCGTGGCGCTCGCAGTTTATTTTCGCGGTGAAAAAGTCGTTGATCTATGGATGGGTTTGCAGCAAGGCGCGACACTTTGGAAAGAAGATACATTGAGTTTGTCTTATTCGACCGGCAAAGGTGTGCTCTCAACGCTCATTCATATTCTAGTGAGCAAAGGTTTACTCGAATATGATCGTCCAGTCTGTGAATATTGGCCTGAATTTAAAGGCAGCGGTAAAGAAAAAATTACACTGCGGCATTTGTTGTCTCATTCATCAGGATTGCATGATATTCGCAATGTGATTCAATCAGCCAGCGTCATGCAAGATTGGAGCGCGATGCTAAAAGCATATGAGCAAGCCATTCCTCGATTTGAACCCGATACTGCAAATTCTTATCAAGCATTAAGTTTTGGCTGGCTTGTCGGTGGTGTGATTGAAAAAGTGATGAAAGAGCCACTGGCGACCACTTTAAAGCGTGAACTCGTGCATCCACTCGGAATTGATGGTGAGGCGTATTTTGGTATACCTGAATCTGAGTTAGGGCGCGTTGCACATCCATATCGTGATCGACCTCTTACTGATCTCAAACCACGTCCCAGTAAAGCCACTCGTTCGCTATCAATGATGCAAAAAATCATGAAAATGACAGGGCAAGATCCTGCGGATGCGCGTGATGCGTTTAATCCTTACGGTATAGGCAAGTTTGATTTCTTTAGTTCAGAAGCACTGCAAGTGTCCATTCCAGCAGTGAATGGCGTGTTTACTGCGCGTGCGCTGGCTAAAATCTATGCCATGCTTGCGGCTGGCGGTGAGTTTGGCGGCAAGCGATATATTACGGCACCTGTTTTTCGTGAACTGTCAAAAATCCAAAATCGTCGTCGAGATCGTGTAATGCCAATACCGATGCATTGGCGTTTGGGTTATCATCGCATCATTACGATGGGTAAGCGCGTACCCAATGGCTTCGGTCATATCGGCTACAATGGTTCTGGCGCTTGGTGTGATCCAACGCGGCAATTGAGCTTTGCTTTTGTAACCTCATTTAGCACAGAATCTATGACCGGCGATCCTCGGCTATGGTGGCTAAGTCAGCGCACATTGCAAATTGTAGATGATCTGATTCGTGGCAAATAAACACGGAAATGCGTTTAAATCGTTCAAAATTTTTATTAAAAGTTTCATAGATTGGAAGTCGGCATGTATCAAGTTTTAGCACGTAAGTATCGCCCTCGCAATTTTGCTGAGTTGGTGGGGCAGACGCACGTTTCGCGTGCGCTGGGCAGTGCGCTTGAGCGTGGTCGCTTACATCATGCTTACTTGTTTACCGGCACACGTGGTGTGGGAAAAACCACGATCGCGCGAATTCTGTCGAAATGCCTGAACTGTGAAACAGGTATTACCGCCACACCATGTGGTGTCTGCGGAACTTGTCGTGCGATTGATGAAGGTCGATTCATTGATTTAATTGAGATTGATGCGGCGTCACGAACGAAAGTCGAAGATACGAGAGAGCTATTGGATAATGTCCCATACGCACCAACCCAAGGTCGCTATAAGGTCTATCTGATTGACGAAGTACACATGCTGTCTACGCATAGTTTTAATGCGTTATTAAAAACATTAGAAGAACCACCAGAGCATGTGAAGTTTTTACTTGCAACAACAGATCCACAAAAGTTACCTGTAACGGTTTTATCCCGTTGTTTGCAATTTACTTTGCGTCCATTACCACGTCAAGAAATCCACGATCATCTTGCAGATGTTCTTAAAAAAGAAAGTATTGCATTTGATGACGCAGCGCTATGGTTGCTTGCAGAATCAGCGCAAGGCTCACTGCGTGACGCGATGTCATTAACTGATCAAGCAATTGCGTATGGCCAAGGCAGCGTGCAAGGTGCAGACGTACAGGCAATGCTGGGGTTGCTAGATCGTAGCCAAGTGGCGAATTTACTGTTAGCGATTCATCAAGGTCAAAGCGCACAAGTCGCCAAAATATTATTTGATTTATCGCAGCAAGCAGTAGATGTGAGTGCGGTTTTAGATCAGCTCATTACTTTGCTGCATCAAGTGGCGCTTGCTCAATTGCTTCCACAACAAGCAGATATTGGAACACCAATCGAAGCAGCAATTTTGAAGAAAATGGCGACCAGTTTTGATCGTCAAGATGTGCAGTTATATTACCAAATCGCCTTACAAGGTCGTACTGACTTAAAACTTGCCGTGACCGCACAACAAGGCTTTGAGATGTGCGTACTAAGACTTTTGGCGTTTAGACCATTAAAGTTACATGAAACCATTAATGTTAAATCTACAGCGATTGAAACTACCTATATAGCTCCTTTTGAAGTAGAAACAAATACTCAATCTGCTGAATTAACAGAGATTGACTCTAAAAAAAACTCTGAAACTTTAGAAAGTACGCAAAACGTTACTGAAACGCTTATCGCGCCAGTTGTTGAGGAAGTCGCGCAATTAGAATCGCCAGTTGAAGAAATTCAACCAGAGTCAGTGGTCATTGCTAAAGAATTAGCGGTCAATCACGCTGTTGAAACAGTAGAAATCTTCGATGAAACTCCGCAAGAGATTGAGTCAGTTGTTGTTACTGAAGAGCCGATTGTTAAAGTTCAAATCGAAGAAGTTGAGAGTAGTCAGAATGGATTGTTTGCAGAAGATATAGAGAATAACCAAGGTGGATTGTTTGCATCGGAAGAAATACAAGCTGAACCTGAACAACCAGTCATTACTCCAGCCAAAGAAATCATCGAAGAAAAAGTAGCAGACGAAGTTCAAAGCACTCCGGTTGCTTATGGAGATGAATCCACAAACACATCTTCAAGCACATCAAATCAAACGCCATTTGAAATCCTCGCACATCCAGTCGCTGAATTATTAGGTGAATGGACGCCAGAGAAATGGGAATTTTGGTTGCGTGAGCATGCCTCGAAGGGTGAGTTATCAGGTGGTGTATTGAGTTTAGGACAGCATGGCATGATGCGTGGTGCAATTGGTGGTGAAAGCGAGTTTATGATTGCTAGAGAACATCATGTTCTCGTTTCCCAAATGTTAGATGGCTTATTAACTGCGTTAAAGTCTGATTGGCCACAAACACAACTTCAAATCACTCAATCTACACCCACAGAAATCACACCTGTTCAACGTAAAGAAAAACGCTTAAAACAAGCGCAGATTAAAGCTCATGAGCTACTAGTGACCGATCCAGCAATTGAACCTTTGATGACTTTGTTTGAAGGTGAAGTAGTGGAGTTGGTGATGAAGGAAACGTAATTCAGCTTTATTTGGATGTTTTTTTACATTTTTCATTGTGCACTGCGCAATTTAAGAACATGTCTGTCCAAAGTCTATTGAGTGGGTTTAGCTTTTATCTAGACCACTCAATCAGCCACTTATTTTCCAGAAAGTAACATTTTAAACGCTCTTTATCTTCAACCCAATTATCGTAGCCTCTACTACTAAGCTCAATATCATCCGCCGTTAGAATTAAGAAGCCCCCTGTATTTTCTGAGTCATCGATAACATTAACAAATCGACCATACTCTTCACCTGAGATAATCTTCCCAACAACCCCAATTAATATGTCAACCATTAATCCCTAACCAACGACAACAAAGCCAACTTCTCACGTAAATCCGCAGGAATTGCCACAGGTTTACGTGTTTCGCGATCTACAAAGACATGAACAAATCGACCTTGCGCCGTTGTCGCTTCTGCGCCTTCTTTAAACACGCCAATTTCATAATAAACTGACGAATGTCCAAGGTGAGCCACTCGAAGACCGCCATCTAAACGATCTGGAAATGAGATCGGTGAAAAATAACTGCAACCTGAATCAACCACTAAACCAATCACGTTTCCATGATGAATATCGAGCCCACCAATTTCAATTAAATAACGATTCACAATCGTATCGAAGTAACTGTAATACATCACATTATTGACATGACCGTAGATATCATTATCCGCCCAGCGGGTTGTAATATCGGTGTACCAAACATAATCGGCGCGAATGTGCGGGGCTGGACGTGTCATGAGTATGCTGCCTGATAGATTGCAAGTGCATCCGCCTCGAGGAGCGGTCGTGGATTATTCATTAGTAATCGTGTTTGTTTCATCGCATCAACTGCAAGCGCTGGTAAATGTTCTTTTTGAATCGGTTGTAACTCGCCGCTATGATCTTTAAATTTGATTTCATTCAGTTTTCTAGGCAAGCCACTTTCAATGATATGACATTCTAAGCGGGCAATGAGTTTCATTGCGAGTTCTTCATTATTTCCAACACTATTTGGCTCTAGTGTTTTAAAAAGTTCAGCATATAAATTTGTTGCATGTAACAAATTAAAACGCATGACTTCAATTAAAACCAGAGAATTCGATAGTCCATGAGGAATATGAAAATGACCACCCAGCGGATAAGCCAACGCATGAACCGCCGCTACAGGTGAATTCGCAAAGGCTTGACCCGCCATCATTGCACCAAGCAGCATATTTTCGCGGGCAATTAAATTTTTCTTATCATGAATGGCTGTTTGCAAATTTTGATCTAATAAGCGCAAGGCTTCACGCGCTAGCATGTCTGAATAAGGATTTTTCTTGATCGCACTGGTGAATGATTCAATCGCATGAACCATGGCATCAATGCCTGTCGCCGCCGTAACCATCGCAGGCAAACCGATCGTGAGTTCAGCATCCAATATCGCTGCATCAGCCAGTAAAATCGGCGAAACAACGCCCATTTTGGTGGTTTCACCTGTAGTGACGATCGCAACTGCGGTGACTTCTGAACCTGTACCTGCTGTCGTTGGTACTTGAATCAGGGGCAAGCGTTTGCCTGTGATGTTATTGACACCATAAATTTCAGTAATATTTTGGGTTTGGGCTGGATTAGCGAGTAGGGCAATGAGCTTTGCGACATCCATCGAACTGCCGCCGCCATAACCCACCACGCCGTTGATGTGCGATTTTTTTGCCGAATCAGTCGCAGCGAGGATAACGGCTTCAGGTGGATCGGCTTGCACATCGGAGTAAATCGTGACCTTTAAGCCACTGTTTTGAATGCTTTGGATGGCATCGAGATGTAGATTGAATTCGATAATGCCAGGATCAGTGACAAATAGAACATGCGTCATACCTAAACCCGCGCATGTCGCACCGAGTTGATGGCGGCTTCCAACTGCACAAATAATTTGCCGAACCGTATCGAAGCTAAATCCTTGCATGTGATTTGATCCTGTTCTCATTTTTTGTATCGCGATATTATCAATCTAAATAATGATTTATCTGTTTGAAAATGGTTAATTACTGCAATTACTTGGCGCAAAGGATACTGCATTAGTCAATTGATGACTATTGCATTTTCGCAACTTGGAAATGGATAACTATTCTTTTTAGTGTTATAGAACGGCGCATCATCGTAAACGCTTTCTGGCTACTAAGTCGAAAATTTTTGGCATTGAACGCACACGCGACTCACATTGACTTGTCAGGTTTGCAGTGATATTTTTTCATGAACATCAAACAAAAATGATTGGTGTTTTTTAAGAAAATTGGCATCTTTTATCTGTCGCAGGTGGATGTTAGCTAAAGCTGTATAAGACGCTTGCTCTGTTATATTGAAGGTGTTTTAACTGACCGATTCGTGACTTGTAATGTTAACTAAACAATATAAAGGAATACAATGATGTCTATTCGGATTGATGATATTGCACCAGATTTCACTGTAGATTCTACAGATGGTCAGATTAAGCTTCATGATTGGATTGGCGACAGCTATGCCATCCTGTTTTCACATCCAAAAGATTTTACTCCGGTATGTACTACCGAATTTGGCGCAGTTGCTCAGCTTGTTCCTGAATTCATCAAACGCAATACCAAGGTTATGGGTGTATCTGTCGACAACGTTGAAGAGCACAAGAAATGGAAGCGCGATATCGAGGCATTTTCTGGTTCTCCTGCCAATTTTCCGATAATCGACGACACTTCATTAAAAGTATCCAAGCTTTACGACATGCTACCAGCGGGTGCCTATCTCACCAATGATCGTACACCTGCCAATACTGCTACCGTGCGGACTGTTTTCATTATTGGGCCAGATAAAAAAGTTCGTCTAACGATGTCATATCCGATGTCTGTGGGTCGCAACTTTGCAGAAATTTTACGAGCCTTGGATGCGATTCAAATCACTGATGGCGTACCGATCGCAACACCAGCTAACTGGGTTCCTGGTCAAGATGTAATTGTGGGATTGAGCTTAAATGATGCGCAAGCGAAAGAAAAATATGGAGATCTTGATATTAAACTTCCTTATTTACGATTTGCAAAATCCCCGAAGTAGGAAGTTGAGTAGATAAAAAACGAGTATGGATTAAAGGGTAGATGAGGTGACTTTCTGGGTATTTCATCTACTTTTTAATCAATTTTCGAGTTTCTAAATTCACCTGGTGAGCAGCCTTTCCAACGACGAAAGGCTCGTGAAAAACTCGCAGTATCGTTATATCCAAGATGAAAAGCCAATGAACGCTTCAATTTCTTCAGCGTGACTGGGCGAAGAGCCTTATCAAAACACCAATAGTCTGATTATCTCTGTCTGGATGAAGCCCTTTGAATGGATTTGCTTAGATCAAAACCTGCACTCAATTCATCACCCGTTTCCGCAAGTACCTTTTTATCGTTACCACAAATTTCACCGTGAAATTGAACCTATTATTGGCATATTTAGCCGCAAATCAAATCAGGTTGATTATAAAGAGAGCAAAGAGATTGAAGTTTGATCAGTCTTATCTTTTCGACCATAGCTGTCATTCATCCTGTTAAGATTGTCTAGAATCCATCAGCAGGCGTAAACCATGATTGCAATTTTATTTCTGGCAATTGGAGTTTTATTTTTCTGGATGGTGTTCAATGCCTATTACGCGCATGAAATCAAGGGGCGTGGATGGGGAGTCAGCGTGCGGACTTATCATCGAGACAGCGAGCCTATTTGGTATTGGGTGACTTTTTCGTCCTACCTTGTATGTGCAATTTGGGCCAGTGTCTTTGGTATTTTAGCTGCTTTCAAATTGCTCTTTTAACGCATAATGGAACTTTAACGCATAGTTCATCTTTTTGCTAAGTGTCACACTAGACGCTTCGAGTTAAAGTAATGCATCACCAGTGAATACAAACGTTCTGCGGCAAGAGCGCAAAAATACTAAAGGATATCTAACATGCGCGACATTGCCTCTTTCTTTGGAACGGGTCTGTTTTTTATACCTTTTATTTATGTTCCTCTCTACCTCTACTTAGAGAGAAGCTTCAGCCGTCATGCCTTGGTACAAAATATGCTGAAGTTTTTTACTGTGCTGGGAGGACTTTTCTTGATTATCTACGCTCGTACCATACACATGGATCTCACAGTACTCATGCCATCCAACGGCGCGGCAAAAAATTATGTGCCAATCTCTATCTTCCTCGTGATAGTGGGTATCGCAACAATGGCACTTCCCCTTTACAGCAAACACATTAAGTTTTCAAATAAGAGCGAACGATAAGGCCACGCAGCATTTGATATATTTTGCTGTTTAAAAGGTAAACTGAACAGAGGTGCGCATGAATATCAAGAAGTTGATTAAAATTGTCGTCATAGTATCGCTAATGATTATTGGAGTACAAAACGCCATGGCTATCGAAGAAGCGAGTTACGTCGTTATAAAAAAGCAAAAGGCATTTGAAGTGCGCGAATACGCGCCTCATGTGCTTGCCGAGACCATTGTCGATGGCGATTTGAAGCAAGCAGGCAGTAAAGCATTCCAAAGACTCTTTCGCTATATCTCGGGTGACAATGTTTCGCGTACCAAAGTGGCGATGACAGCACCTGTCTCCCAGAGGGCGGCAGGCGAGAAAATTCAAATGACTGCTCCCGTCTCACAACAACGTGTTCAAGATCAATGGGCAGTAAGCTTCATGATGCCTAAGGCGTATACGCTGGATACGCTTCCGCAACCACAGAATGCCAACGTTACATTGCGTCAGGTTCCTGCACAGAAAATGGCGGTCGTTCGCTACTCAGGAACTTGGAGCGAAAAGAGCTATTTAAGTCATAAGTTAGCATTAGAGTCGTGGATGAGCCAAAACGGTCTAACCAGTTCAGGAAGTGCTATTTGGGCTCGCTATAATCCTCCTTTTACTCCGTGGTTCCTAAGACGGAATGAAATTCTCATTCCTATTCATTAATTTCGGTATGATTGGTGTTTAATAACTCGCTGCTGGTGTGTTACGAGATCAAATAATAGGTAAATATAAATGATGTTATCCAACGAAGACGCGTCAAGAGTGGTAGAAATGGCGTGGGAAGACAGAACTCCTTTTGAAGCAATTGAACTCCAATTTGGCTTAAATGAGCCTCTGGTTATCAAACTCATGCGGAGTCATTTGAAGCCACAAAGTTTTAAATTGTGGCGGAAAAGAGTGAGCGGGCGCTCTACAAAGCATTTGAAATTGCGTAATCCTGAAGTGAGCCGAGGATATTGTCCGACTCAGTATAAGCATCGATAACGTGAAAGAGATTAGATAAGTTGCTTGAGGAACCTTACTTTGCAGACTTTGATGATTGCAAGTTGGTTTACAGATGGCCACTGTCGTTTGTATTTTTTACGGACAAACATCTTTAATGCTCATTTTTATGAATCAGACTATTAAAAAAAATCAACTAGATGAGTGGAGAATTAAACAGATTCACTATCGCAACCCCGAAGCAATGATTGAAACCAACTGGTGGGTGGTGTTGGGTGCATTATTGTTTGTAGGTGGAGTTATTGCGGCCCTTAGCATTAATAAAGCCCTAATATTGATTTCAATATTAGGACTTTTATTGAGCTTAATTAGTCTTTATTTGGGTTATCGAAAGAAAACCAGAGGTTGGAAAATAGTCACCGCTCGCTGTATTGACCGAGAATGGAAGCAAATTCTTGGCAACCCCGGCTTGCAGGGTGGAGTAAGAATGGTATGGAGCTTCATACTCCTTTGTGAATATGAAAAGGAAGGTCAACGGTATTTGGTTACACCTTCATATTGGTCAACGACTTTTTTTACCGAAAATAGTCTAAAAAAATTCCTTAACCGAGCAATGACCTCTGATGGCAACTGCCGGCTTCGCGTGAATCCAGAGAATCCATTGCAAACTGAGCTTGTAGTGAATGGCATGCTGAAAAAACTGATGAGTCATCAGGAATAAATGTTGTGGTGCTTCACTTTGACAAGATACTATCCATTAACTCAAACGTTAAATATTGCAACCAAACGAGGCATACGCATGAGGCATAGCGAACGACACAGAACGCACCGCACGGGATGGCTACGCGCTGCTGTACTTGGCGCAAATGATGGAATCGTTTCTACTGCCAGCCTAGTCTTGGGCATAGCTGCCACAGGCGCTAACACTAAGGTCATTCTTGTTACAGGTGTAGCGAGCCTCGTTGCTGGAGCCATGTCAATGGCTGCGGGTGAATATGTCTCAGTCAGTTCACAAGCCGATACCGAAAACGCAGACCTGACTCGTGAAAAAGCAGAGCTGGCTGGGAATCCCATACAGGAATACGCAGAGCTCAAAGACATCTATGTCAAGCGTGGCCTCGATGAGACTTTGGCATCTAGCGTCGCTACCCAATTGATGGCACATGACGCGCTTGGGGCACACGCACGTGATGAGCTTGGAATCTCGGAAACATTAGCTGCCAAACCAGTGCAGGCTGCGATGGCCTCTGCTGCCATGTTTGCCGCTGGCGCATTTCTCCCCCTGATGATGGTACTCCTTCTTCCAGCTTCGGCGCTGATGTGGGGTCTCGCGGGCAGCTCACTCTTTTTTCTTGCGTTTCTAGGTCTTATTGCCGCACGCGCTGGAGGATCCCCATTGCTTGTGTCTACCATGCGCGTCACATTTTGGGGAGCCTTAGCAATGGGGCTGACCGCTGGCGTTGGAGCCCTCTTTGGAGTGGCTGCCTAAATATACTTTCATCGCACTCGACACTTAACGTTTCAATAGAGGAGTAAGTCCAAGGGCTGTAATATTGGATTCTCAATACATTTCAAACCCTAGGCCTCAGGACCAATCTATGAAGGCTCTTATGTTTCTTGGATCGCGCAGAGCGTCATCACCACCCCAACCATCGAGACTGGGCGAGCGGATCTGTACCTTTCTATCAATCCATGCTGGCGAACGATTCGAGATTCAAATTATTGATCCCTTGGATTATCAGCCGACAAATATATTTAAGCCCACATTTGCGTATAACCAGACGTCAAAGCCTCAACTGCTTGGTCACTTAGAGCAACTCATCAATGAGGCCGACGCCTACGTCATGGTCAGCCCGGAATACAACCATTCCATGAGTCCAGCACTCGCAGATCTACTCAACCAGTTTCCTAGCTCAGCGTTCTCGTTTAAACCAAGCCTCATTGCGACCTACTCAAGCGGGCAATGGGGTGGTACTCGCGCAGCAGTGGGCATGCGAACATTCCTATCGGAACTAGGTTGCTTACCAGTCTCAGCAATGCTTCACTTTCCAAGCGCCGATCAAGTATTTGCCCCAGACGGGAAGCTCACTCAACATCAGGATCCCGAACAGTGGGAACATTACGCACGTCGAGGTGTAGATCAGCTCTACTGGTGGGCGACTGCGGCTGCACTCCAGCGTCAGGCGGTTGATCCTTTTCAGTTGTCCCCAGCTTTCACACGAACTCCAGCGGCACGAAATGCGCCTGAGGCCTAACAATTCGTTAAAGCTTGATCATTTTGCAGGTCTCAACGTGATCACATCAGCACACCGATAATATTCAGCGCATAACCAATCCATTGATGCATCCGCTGCATTCTAACCCAGTTGGAATGCTCGACATGACTGCGCTCGGCAACCTCTTTAATGTACCCCTGACAAACCCGAAAACGGGATAGTCGATCTTGCGCATTTAGTGAAGTATTGCAATATAAATGAATGAGTAAGCTCTATTAATACGCATTCTTTCAAATAAGAAATAAAACAAAAATACTGATTATAGTTTAATTAATTAGGCAATTTAAATTACTTGGATTAAATCTTTTTAGATTTACGATAATTGTATCGTGGAAATGGTATTATAAAATAATAATTTATGCATAACAGTAAGGAAAAAAATCCATGTCCCAGAATTTAATTCGGTTGACTTATGTCAGTAAAGCAACCTTCAAACCGTTTGGTGGAGCAGACGGTGTTGACAAAAACGTTGCTCAAATTTTAAGTGTCGCTCGACGAGAAAACAAAAAAAATAATTTAGTAGGTGCACTATATTATGGGAATGGTTGCTTTTTTCAGTGTTTAGAGGGGGAAAAACAAGATATTGACGCACTATATGCCAAATTAGAAAAAGATCAGCGACACACTGAACTTAAAGTATTATTGGTTGAGACGATTGAACAGTTTGGTTTTTTATCATGGGAAATGAAGTACGCCACCATTGACAAAGAAGTTCGCTCATTTTTAAGAACTCATAATTTAGTTAAATTTGACCCTTATCGCTTTACACCAGAAATGATTTCTGAATTAATCGTATTGCTTAAGAAAGCAGATGATATTGCAGATGATCAGCTTAAACAATTAGATACTGGTGAAACATTAAGTATTAGTAATGGTATTAGCATGACCCTGTTTTGGCTGGCTATTATTGTAAGTATAGTGACTACAGCATTAATTACTCGCTGGGTGGTGAGTTCGTAAAATAAAAAGTAA
>Ga0209023_10001980_pt1 | contig 26396 bp, 21 predicted proteins | sample LakOneMetagenome_FD_187468 | JGI IMG/M metagenome (GOLD analysis project Ga0209023, IMG submission 187468) | Freshwater and sediment microbial communities from Lake Erie, Canada (SPAdes) (version 2) | ecosystem: Environmental > Aquatic > Freshwater > Lentic | place: Lake Erie, Canada...
CTGGCGCTGATCGACCTCGACCACTTCAAGCGCGTCAACGACGACATCGGCCACCTCGCCGCCAACCGCGCGCTGCGCCAGGTCGCGGCGCTGATGTCGGACGCGCTCGGCCCGGGCGAGCGTCTGGTGCGCATCGGCGGACAGGAGTTCGTGGCGCTGCTGCATTGCCCGATCGGCAGCGCATGGGAACGCGCCGACCGCCTGCGCCGCGCGCTCTCCGACCAGGTGTTCCTCGGCGAACGCGGCACCCCCGGCCCGCGCCTGAGCTTCACCGCCGGGCTCGCCACCTGGCCGCAGGACGGCAATAACCTCTCGCTGCTGCTGCGCAGCGCCGACCGCCGCCTGCAGGTGGGCAAGCGCGATGGCCGCAACCGGGTGATCGCGCGCGATGTTTGAGCCGTGGCGCAAGCTTGCACGTGGTTTGACCGGCGCGACAAGCCGCGCTCACGATAAGGCTCATCACCCCGGAATTTGGGCCTATTTGTAGTTTGGCTCTAGCAAATATGACTCATCAGTACTACGCGACAGGCGAGGAGATTCGCGTCGGTGACATGGTTGACCTTGGCTATGGCCACGGTCCGAAGGGAATTATTGTTGTCCTAATTCCTGATGGTCCGGCGTCGAGTGAGTTTGACGCCACCGAATGGTCGTATCTGGGTACCGGTTTCATGCTCCGAGCTGAGGGAATGGGCCTCGTGCACTATCCGGCCGCCGATGATGAGCTTCTCTTGGTTGCTAGGGCCTAACAATTCGTTCAAGCCGACGCAGCTTCGTGGCTCTGGGCGCTTGGCGCTACGCTAGCGCCCGTCGCCGGCCACTTCGCAGGGTGGCTTAATTCAGGCGTTAGGCCGCTATCGAGCATGAAAGTAGCCCTACCAATTGTTCTGCTCCTCAGTGGCTGCACAGTAGTCAACGACTACTCGCAGGAGAGCGAGTTTGCTCCGGCCACTACGGCGAAGGCTCCGCTTCTACGAGACGTGATGCTCTGTCCTTCGCTAAGCACCTCATCTCCGCATCAATCATTGCCGACGCTGGAGATGTTCGATATGCCAAGAATGGCTTGTCCTGACCGTAGCTTTGGCAAGGTCGTGCAAGCAGGTCAAATAGTCTCGGTTTCTGAGATCAAATCGATCACTACTTACGGGGTCAAGATCTTCAACAACGTCTATGCGGTCGGAACCGTTCCGTCCACCACCAGCGAAGAGACCGTCTTCTTCTATCGGCTTGGTGCTCCCGGCTGCGTGTATCGTGCTCCATGGCAAGAGCAGTTGGGTACTTGTGATCGGCCGGATACGCATTGACACGGGTGCGGCCTAACAATTCATTCAAACCGAACCCGCTCGGCAAACCGACTTAATTCAGCCCGGGAGCCCACCGGCAGTTGCCCGCCCCGGCGCCGGTAACCTACCCTGCCGCATCGGCGCACCTGCGCCAGCTCGCGACGGGGAGCGGGATGTGAATCTGAAGTTGCGCCTGACGGTGATGAATTTCCTCCAGTTCTTCGTCTGGGGGGCATGGCTGCTCACCATCGGCGCATGGTGGTTCCAGAACCGCCATTGGTCCGGCACCGGCTTCGGCGCGATCTTCTCGACCATGGGCTTCGCCTCGCTGTTCATGCCGGCGCTGATGGGCATCGTCGCCGACAAGTGGATCAATGCCGAACGCCTCTACGGCCTGCTGCACATCGGCGGCGCGATCATGCTGTTCCTGATCCCGCGGGTCGACGACCCCTCGACCATGTTCCCGGTCATGTTCGCCACCATGTGCTTCTACATGCCGACCATCGCGCTCGCGATCACGGTGGCGTACAACGCGCTGAAGAACGAAGGCATGGACGTGGTCGGCACCTATCCGCCGATCCGCGTCTGGGGCACGGTCGGCTTCATCGCCGCGACCTGGACGACCAGCCTTTCGGGCCTGGAAACCTCGTCCGGGCAGTTCTACGTCGCCTCCGCGGCATCGCTGGCGCTGGGACTGTACGCATTCACCCTGCCACCCTGCCGCCCGAAGCTGGACGCCGCACGCAGCGGCAGCCTCGCCGACCGCCTGGGCCTGACCTCGTTCACGCTGTTCCGGGATCGCAACATGGCGGTGTTCTTCATCTTCGCCATGCTGCTGGGCGCGGCATTGCAGCTGACCAACGCCTACGGCGACACCTTCCTGCACGACTTCGCCAAGGTCGATGCCTACAAGGGCCTGTTCGCGGTGCGCTACCCGGCGATGATCATATCGATCTCACAGATCTCGGAAACTTTGTTCATCCTCACCATCCCGTTCTTCCTGAAGCGCTTCGGGATCAAGGCGGTGATGACGATGAGCATGCTGGCGTGGTTCCTGCGCTTCGGCCTGTTCGCCTACGGCGACCCGGGCCCCGGGCTGTGGATGGTCGTGCTGTCGTGCATCGTCTACGGCGCGGCCTTCGACTTCTTCAACATCTCCGGCTCGCTGTTCGTCGAAGGCCAGAGCGACCCGAAAATCCGCGCCAGCGCGCAAGGGCTGTTCATGCTGATGACCAATGGCGTCGGCGCGGTGCTGGGCAGCCTCATCGCGGGCTTCGTGATCGATCATTTCTTCACCGACCCGACCTGCAACGACATGACCGCGATCTGCAAGGACTGGCACGGCATCTGGATCGCGTTCGCGGCGTACGCGCTGGCGATGGCGGTGCTGTTCGTGCCGCTGTTCCGGCACAGGCACGATCCGAACCGCATGGTCGCGGCGCACGGCGCGGGTGACGTCGGCAACCCCTGACCCATGGCCTCGGTCGCAGTCGTCGGTTCGTTCAACGTCGACCACGTCTGGCGCGTGGCGTCGCTGCCGCAGCCCGGCGCGACGCTCAGCGGCGAATACGCGAGCGGGCCCGGCGGCAAGGGTTTCAACCAGGCGATGGCGGCGCGCCGCGCCGGCGCGGCCACCGCGTTCGTCTGCGCGCTCGGCGAGGACCTTGGCGCGCAACTGGCGCGTGCGCTGTGCGTCGGCGACGGCATCGACCTGCGCGACTTCGCTTGCGACAGCAGCACCGGCACCGCCGGCATCTACGTCGATGCGAACGGGCGCAACGAGATCGTGGTTGCGCCCGGCGCCAACGCGCGGCTCGAGGCCGACTTCGTCGAATCGGCGCTCGCGGCGTTGCCGCCACCGGCCGTGATGCTGGCGCAACTGGAATCGCCGCCGGAAGCGATCGCGGCGGCGCTGGGTTTCGGCCGCGGATATGGCGCAACGACCATCCTCAATCCCGCGCCGGCGAACGTCGCGGTACCCGGCTCGCTGCTGGAGCTGGCCGACGTGCTGACGCCGAACGAAACCGAATTCGCTGCGCTACTCGGCCGGCACGTGGGCGAACGCATCGATGCGGATGACGTCGGCAGCCTCGACCAGTCGCGCCTGCACGCGTTGTGCCGCGACCTCGGCCACGACGCGACGGTAGTCGTGACACTCGGCGCCAGTGGCTGTTTCGTCTCGCATCCGGAAGCGGACCTGCGCGGCGACGACAGCGCCTGCTACCGCATCGCCGCCGAACCGGTGCGCGTGGTCGATACCACCGGCGCCGGCGATGCGTTCAACGGCGCGCTGGCCGCGTCGCTGGCATCGCGCCCGCAGGCTGCGTTCGTCGAACACATACGCTTCGCCACCCGCTACGCCGGGTTGTCCACCGAGCACGAAGGCGCCGCGCTGGCGATGCCACATTTGGCGGTCGGATGAAAATCCATCTGGTTCCTTTGTCATCCTGAGCGAAGGCGCGCAGCGTCGAAGTCGAAGGACCTGCTTTTCCGGGCCGGAAAAATGGCAACAGCAGGTCCTTCGCTGCGCTCAGGATGACAATGGGTAGAGGCGGGTGGAACTTGCGCGATGGCGGGCCAGGGCCCGCCCTACAATGCGCACATGCAGATCGGGCCATATTCCATCCAGCCGAAAGTGATCCTCGCGCCCATGGCCGGCGTGACGGACAAGCCGTTCCGCCTGCTGTGCAAGCGGCTAGGCGCGGGACTGGCGGTGTCGGAAATGACGACCAGCGACCCGCGTTTCTGGAACACGGCGAAGTCGCTGCACCGCATGGACCACGCCGGCGAGCCCGATCCGGTCAGTGTGCAGATCGCCGGGACCGTGCCCGGGATCATGGCCGAGGCCGCGCGCCACAACGTCGAGCACGGCGCGCAACTGATCGATATCAACCTCGGCTGCCCGGCGAAGAAGGTCTGCAACGCCTGGGCCGGTTCCGCGCTGATGCGCGATCCGCCGCTGGTCGCACGCATTCTTGAGGCGGTGGTGGACGCGGCGGACGTGCCGGTCACGCTGAAGATCCGCACCGGCTGGAACGCGGACAATCGCAATGCGCCGGAGATCGCGCGCATCGCGCAGGACTGCGGCATCGCCGCGCTCGCCGTGCATGGCCGAACCCGCGACCAGCAATACACGGGCGTTGCCGAATACGACACGATCGCCGCGATCAAGGCGATGCTGCAGATTCCGGTGATCGCCAACGGAGACATCGATTCGCCGCAAAAAGCGAAGTTCGTACTCGATACCACCGGCGCCGATGCGGTGATGGTCGGGCGCGCCGCGCAGGGCCGGCCGTGGGTCTTCCGCGAGATCGCGCACTACCTCGCCACCGGCGAACGCCTGCCGGAGCCTTCGCTGGGCGAAATCCGCGACATCCTGCTCGCGCACCTCGAGCATCTGCACGCGTTCTACGGCGAGGAATCCGGCGTGCGCATCGCGCGCAAGCACCTGGGCTGGTACGCGAAGGATCGTCCCGAGAACGCGGCGTTCCGCGCCGTGGTCAACCGTGCGCAGACTGCCACCGAACAGTTGCGCCTGACCCGGGATTACTTCGACGCACTGGCCGCGGGCGTCGCCCCGGAATTGCCGGCCGCGGCCTGATACCCGTCGTCGCCGTGGCGCGCGACAATATGCAACCCAACCCACGACGCGCCGCCATGTCCAGCTCGCAGCCCTACCTCCACGGTTTCTCGCGGACCGAACAGGAACGCCTCGTGCGCCAGGCGCGCATGGCCGAATCCACCGTGTTCCACGACATCGACCTGTCCGGCGCGCGGCGCCTGCTCGAAATCGGCAGCGGCGTCGGCGCGCAGACCGAGATCCTGCTGCGGCGCTTCCCCGATCTGCACGTCACCTGCGTCGACTTCAACCAGGCCCAGCTCGACACGGCGCGCGAAAACCTCGGCCAGCGCGCATGGCTGGACGGTCGTTACGAACTCCGGCAGGCCGACGCCACCGACCTGCCGTTCGAGGCGCGCAGCTTCGACGCCGCATTCCTGTGCTGGATCCTCGAACACGTGCCGTCGCCGACGCGAGTGCTCAACGAAGTGCGCCGCGTGCTCGCGCCCGGTTCGCCGGTGTACATCACCGAGGTGATGAATTCCTCGTTCCTGCTCGATCCGTATTCGCCGAACACCTGGCGCTACTGGATGGCGTTCAACGATTTCCAGCTCGAAAGCGGCGGCGATCCCTTCGTCGGCGCCAAGCTCGGCAACCTGCTGCTGGCCGGCGGTTTCCGCGACGTGAGCACGCAGGTCAAGACCTTCCACTTCGACAACCGCGAACCGGCGAAACGCAAGGCCATCGTCGAATACTGGGAGGAACTGCTGCTCTCGGCCGCCGACCAGCTGATCGACGCGGGCAAGGTCACGCGCGAAGTCGTCGACGGCATGCGCCGCGAGATGCAGCAGGTGCGCAACGATCCGAACGCGGTGTTCTTCTACGCCTTCGTGCAGGCCCGCGCGATCGCGTTCTGATCAGATGCCTGCGGGCGGTTCGCGCCAGATCCGGTTCCACAAGCCGCCCCAGCCGCGGCGCATCTTCCACTCGAACTCCGGTTGCCGCGGCGGATCGAGCGCGACCCAGCGTCCGTTGTCGTCGCGGGCCACGGCGAAGTTGAAGCTGTAATCCGGCTCGCTGCCCATGCGCAGGTCGCTGAGCACCAGCGTGCCGTCGCGCACTTCGGCTTTCGCGAAGCCGTGGTCGAACCACAGGATGCGCTCGACCGAAGGCAAACCGCGCACGACGGCCAGCGCCGCGACATCGGAACGATACGCATGGAAGCGCATCGGTCCGCGGTCCGCCACCAGCGAGCGTTCGCCTTCGACGAATCCCTCCGGCGTCATCGCCACCACCCGCCACAGCAGGGTGTTGAACGGCATCGGCACCGAGAATCGCGGCGCATCCTGCAATCCCACCGCCGCCAGCGCGCGATCCGCATCGCGTTCGACCAGCGCCTTCGCCAGCAGCGACCAGCCGAGGTAGCCGACGCCGATCGCGATGCCGGCCGCGAGCGCGCGTCCGCCCCAGCGACGCGACCCGGCGATCATCGCCAGCACGAAGGCCACGAACCACGGCAGCGTGAACAGCGGATCGATGATGAACAGGCTGCCCCACATCAGCGGCGGCAGCGGCAACGGCCACAGCAGTTGCGTGCCGTACACGGTGAAGCTGTCCAGCAGCGGATGCGCCATCAGGCAGGCGAAGATCGCCCACCACCAGCGCGTGGGCGATTGCGCGACGCGCTTCCCGCGACGCTTGAACAACCACCAGATCGCCCACGCTACGAACGGCAGCACCAGCCACGAATGGGTGGCGGCGCGGTGCCAGGTCATGCGCACGACCGGGTCGTCGCTGAGCATCAGCGGGAAGACGTCGAGGTCGGGCAGCGTGTTCAGCGCCATGCCGGCGAGCAGCGCGGCGCGGCGATGTTCCTTCGGTGCGATGGCTGCGGCGATGACGCCGCCGAAGAACAAATGGGTGATCGAGTCCATGCGGCGATCTTAAGCGGACACGCCCTGGCCGACGCCGCGGCACCAGGCGCCCCTGCTGTAATCCGCTGGCGCAGTCCCCGTACTCATGGATACCGCCATCACGGCGGTGGCAACGCAATCCGCCAACACCCACGAGGACCCCGCCATGCGCACCATCTCCCGACATTCCGAACCCGGACCGCGTCCGCTGCGCCGCGCATTGCTCGTGGCCGCCATCGCCGCCATCCCGGCATTGGCCCAGGCCAGCAGCGTCACCGATTGGAACGCGCTCGCTTCCAGCGCCCCGGTCGCACCGTTGTTCGGCGGTCCGCCGCAACAGGCACGGGTCAACGCGATGGTGCAGATCGCGGTGCACGATGCGCTCAACTCCATCGAACCGCGCTACCAGTCCTACGACATCCTTCCGAACGTCGCGGGCGATGCGAACCCGGATGCCGCCGTCGCCGCCGCGAACCATCGCGTCCTGCACGGGCTGATCGATCCGAAACCGGCCAGCGACGGGAAAACCGCCGCATTGACGGCCATCGACAATGCCTATGCCGCAGCCCTCGCCGCGATTCCCGACGGCAACGGCAAGACCCACGGCATCGACGCCGGCATCGCCGCCGCGGACGCGATCCTGGAGCGCCGCGCCAACGACGGTTCGGCCACCCCCAACCTGCCGTATTCGGCGCCGGTACTCGCGGGGCTCTACCAGCCCACGCCGATCATGAACACCACGCCGCAGCAGTACATCGTTCCCGCCAACGCGGGTTGGGCGCTGATGCTGCCGTTCGTGCTGCAGAGCACGACGCAGTTCCGCATCGGCCCCGGCCGCCTGTTCGACCTCGGTGGCGCGGCCTACACGCGCAACTACAACGAGGTGCAGCAGGTCGGCAGCGCGCTGGTGCGCGGCGCGGCGCCGGATTCCGAGGAAAGCGACATCGCCCGCTTCTGGCCCGGCGGTGGCGCCAACTGGAACCGCGTGCTGCGCGAGATCCTGGCCGCGCCGGCCAACAACCCGCAGCTCGACCTCGACCTCGACCTGTGGCAGCAGGCGCGCCTGTTCGCGCTGGCCAACATCGCCGAATCGGACGCCGCCATCGCCGTGTTCGACACCAAGTACACCTACACCTTCTGGCGACCGGTCACAGCGATCCGCTGGGAAGACGATGGCAACGCAGCGACCGCGAGCGACCCGAACTGGTGGTCGTTCATGGCCACGCCGCCGTATCCGGACTATCCCTGCGGCCTGACCAACGCCAGCGGCGCCCATACCGCGGTGCTGCGGCGCTACTTCGGCACCGACGACATCGCCTGGGGCTTCACCTTCAATGCGCCATCGGTGCCGCTGCCCGCGCCGCTGTCGCCGTTGCCGGCGAAGTCGATCACCCGTGGCTTCGATTCCCTGCGCGAAGCGCTGGCGGAATCGGTGGACGCGCGCGTCTATGGCGGCATGCACTTCCGCGAAGGCTGCGTGCGGGGCGCCATGCAGGGAACGCTGGTCGGGCGCTACGTGTTCCAGAACACATTGCGCCCGCTGTCCCGGGATTTGGATCGCGAGCGTAGCGATTGACGTTCCGCACCAGTGCGGGGGATCGACATGGTCTTTCCCCCGCATCCGCAACCGCGAGGCCGCATGAAGACCCCGATCCGGAATCCGTTCACCGGCCATGACGCGGGGATCAGGTTTCCGGCTGGCCGTTCGCCGCCGCCCGGGGCGTTCCATCCGATCGAAGACCGCTTTTTGGGATTCGTCGGCATGGGCCAGTTCCAGACCACGCGTTGGAGCCTGATCGCGACCGCGTCACAGGAACACCCGTCGCTCGCGCGCGAGGCGCTGGAACAACTGTGCCGCGTCTATCGCCCGCCGGTGGTGGCTTACCTGCACCGCAGCGGACACGCACCGGCGGATGCGGAAGACCTGGCCCAGGCGTTCTTCGTGCGCTTCATCGAACGCGGCTGGTACCGCGATGCCGATCCGGGTCGAGGGCGATTCCGCAGCTTGCTGCTGACCTCGCTGCGCCGATTCGCCCTCGACCAGGCCCAGGCCGAGCACGCGGCCAGGCGCGATGCCTCGCGCACGACGACGCTTGATGCCGCAGGCGCGGAGCCTTCCGGCGACGACACCCCCGAGCGCGCCTTCACCCGGGCGTGGATGGGCACGGTCCTCGACAACGCCTGGTCGCGCCTGCAGGAAGAGTGGACGCGGGCGGGCAAGCACGAACTGTTCGCGCGGATCGCGCCGCTGCTGCTCGAACGCGCGGAATCGACGGAGCTGCATGCGCTGGCCGCGGAACTGGGGCTGCGCCCGAACACGCTCGCCGTGCAGGTGCATCGCGTGCGGCAGCGGTTGCGCCAACTGGTGCGGCTCGAGCTGCTGCAGACCGTGGGCGACCACGAGGCGCTGGAGCTGGAACTGGCGGAACTCCGGGGCGCGATGCCGGAAACGCCATGAACGGTTCGTTCCGGAACGCGATCAGCCGCTGGTGGCTCGGCCCCGCCGTCGCACGGATCGCGTTCGACGACGCGACCATCGACGCGGCCGCGGGCGACGATACGCAGCCGGCGGCGCCGCTGGTGCGGATCGACCTCGCGGACCCGGCGCAACGCGATTTCGGCGACTACGAATTGATCGAGGAAATCGGGCGCGGCGGCATGGGCGTCGTCTATCGCGCGCGACAACGCGGGCTCGACCGCGAAGTCGCGCTGAAACTGCTTTCGGCCGGCCCATGGGCGTCCGAAGCGCTGATCGAAATACTGCGCAACGAAGCCCAGTACGCGGCGCGCCTGCAGCATCCCAACATCGTCGTGGTGCACGGGATGGGCGAGCACGCCGGGCTGGTGTTCTACGCCATGCAACTCGTGCGCGGGCGCAGCCTCTCGCAACAGCTGGATCTCGACGGCCCGCTGTCGCCGCGCGCGGCGGCGCGCCTGTTGCGCACCGTCGCCGAGGCCGTGGATTACGCGCATCGCCTCGGCGTGCTGCACCTCGACCTGAAGCCGGGAAACATCCTGATCGAAGCCGACGGCACGCCGCGCATCGCCGACTTCGGCCTCGCGCGCGGACTGGAACAGGCGCTCGACGACGACTGCCTGTCCGGAACCCCGAGCTACATGGCGCCCGAACAGGCACGCGCCGGCAATGCGCCGCTGTCGCCGGCGACCGACGTATGGGCGCTGGGCGCGGTGCTGTACGAGACGCTCACCGGCTACCCGCCGTTCGAAGGCGAAGACGCGGAACACATTTTGCGCCTGCTGCTCGATGGCTCCGTGCGACGCCCTTCGCGCGATGCGGCGGTGCCCGCCGACCTCGAGGCGATCTGCCTGCACTGCCTGCAGAAGGATCCGGCGCAGCGCTACCCGGGCGCGCGCGCGTTGGCCGACGACCTCGGCCGCTTCCTCGAAGGACGCGCGGTCAGCGTGCGCCGCCTCAACCTGTTCCAGCGCTGCGCGCACTGGGCCCGGCGCGAACCGAAGGTGGCGATCGCGGCGGGCCTCGCCGTCGCGGCCCTCGCCATCGGCCTCGCCACCAGCCTCTGGCTCTGGCGTCGCGCGGAAACGAGCGCATCGGAGGCGCGGCAGATCAACCGCTTCCTCAACGAGGACGTGCTCGCCGCCGCCGACCCGAGCCTGGAGCCCGGGGAAGACCCGGCCCACGTCAGTGTCCCGGCACTGCTGGCGAACGCCGAATCCAAGCTCGACCGCGACCTCGACCTGCAACCCGCCGCCCGCGCCCAAGCCGGCCTGAGCATCGCCCGCGCCTACTTCGGCCTCGGCCTGTGGCACCAGTCCTACGCACGCCTGGCCAAGGCCGATGCCGATGCACGCATGCGCTTGCCCGCGGATGCGCCGCTGGTACTGAAGATCGAACAGCAGCTGGGCATCACCGCCACCTACGACGGCCGCTACGCCGAGGCGCAGAGGATCTATGCCGACCTGCTGCCCAGGCTGCGCGCCAGCCCCGGCTGGACCGCGCCCGAGACCATTGCCGCACGCCGCGGCTACGGACTGCTGCTGGACGAAAGGGATAGCTTCGAAGAAGCGCGCGAAGTGTACGAATCCGTGCAGGCGGATGCGGCGAAATACGCGCCGCAGCAACTGAACCAGATCGACTGGGAACTCGCCGACCTCTACACCGAACTCAACCGCTGGGGCCAGGCCGAAGCGCTGATGCGCCAGGCGCTGGCGCGTTCGCGCGAACAATTGGGGCCGCGCAACCTCGACTACCTGTGGCAATCCATGTTCCTCGGCGACCTCCTGAACATGCGCGGGCGCTGGGACGAAGCCGAAGCATTGTTCCGGCAGGACCGCGAGGAACTGCTCGCGCAGGTCGGGCCGATGCACCCGAAGACCATCTCCGCCGTGCACTATCTCGGCCAGATCGAACTGGAACGCGGCGATCCGCAACGCGCGTTGCCACTGCTGCAGGAGGCCTTGCGCGAACGCCTGCAAGTCCATGGCGAAAACCACAAGTGGACGCAGTACACGATGAACCGCGTCGGCCAGGCCTATATCGCGCTCGGGCAGCCGCGCGAAGGCATCGCCATCCTCGAGCACGCGCTCGACCTCGCCACGCGCGAAGGCCGGCGCCAGCAGGCCTACGTGCTGCTGATCATCGACAACCTCGCCCGCGGCGAGATGGCCATCGGCGACCTCGACCGGGCCGAGGTGCATCTGGAGGAAGGCCTCGCGACCGCGAACGCCAACCTGCCCGCCGACAACGTGCGTCGCGGCATGCTCGAACGCAGCCTCGGCGAGCTGCGCGCGCGCCAAGGCCGGCGCGGGGAAGCGATCGCGCATTACGCCTACGCCGAACGCGTGTTCGCCGGCTTCCGCCCCGATCACCCGTGGGTGCTGGATCTCAAGGCACGCATCGCGAAATTGCAGGCCGGGAAACCGGGCGTCGTTGTCGCGAAAGGCTGATCACGCCGCCCGTCGCCGATCTTCGCCATCGGCGACCAATTGCAGCCGCGGCGGGATTTCCGCCAGCGTTTCGCCGCGGTGCGAAAGCAGGCGCAGCGTGCCGTCGGTTTCCTCGGCCAGCGCACTCAGGCTTTCCACCCAGTCGCCGTCGTTGGCGTAGACCAGCCCGTCGCGCTGCACCAGCGCGGCGCGGTGGATGTGGCCGCAGACGATGCCGTCCAGCCCGCGTCGTTGCGCATCGTCGAGGCCGGCCTGCACGAAGCGCGCGATGTAGCGTTCCGCCGCGCCGCTCTGGCGCTTGAGGAATTCCGACAACGACCAGTAGCGCAGGCCTAAGCGGCGGCGCACGAAGTTCAGCAGCTTGTTGCCGCCGAGGATGCGGTAGTACAGCCAGTCGCCGAATCTTTCCTGCAGCGTGCCGAAGTGCGTGATGTTGTCGAACTCGTCGCCATGCACGACCAGCAGGCGGCGGCCGTCGGCGGTGACGTGGATCGCGCGGCGGCGGATGCGCATCGCCGGCAGCGCCATGCCGCAGAAGCGGCGCACCGGGCGGTCGTGGTTGCCGGGGATGTAGACGATCTCGGTGCCGGCGCGACGCAGTGCGTGCAGCGCCTCGACCACGCGGTTGTGCGCGGAACCCCAGGTCGCGCGGCGTTGCGCCAGCCACCACAGGTCGACGATGTCTCCGACCAGGTACAGCCGCGCGCAACGCAGTGTGGACAGGAACTCCGCGAGTTCCTCGGCGTGGCAGTGGCGCGAACCCAGGTGCACGTCCGAGAGGAACACCGCGCGCCGCATCGCCGGGGCGGGCGCGGCGGGGGTCATGCCGCCTCCGTTCGAGCGCACGCTTCGCCGAGGTAGCGTTGCCGCTTCTTCGCGCGCATGCGCGAGATGTCGACTTCGATCAGGCCGTCGATCGCATCGCTGAAACCCGGGTCCACGCCGAACGCGAGGAAGCGCGCGCCGCCGGGTTCGCACAGGTCGACGTACTGCTTGTACAGCATCGGCACCTGCGCGCCGAGCGCGTCGAGGTTGGCCTTCAGCACGCGGAACGCGGTGTCGGCGTCGAGCGCGGCATCCTGCGGTTCCGCGGCGGCATAGGCGAACGGACGCTTGGATACAACTTCGCCGCATTCGCTGCCGAAATAACGCGCGTAATGCGCGACGATCTGCGCGCGTGCCGCCGGCGGCAGCGCGGCGCTGATCGACACCGCGCCGAACAGATAACGCACCCCGGGATGCGCGCGCAGGTAGGCGCCGATGCCCTGCCACAGGTAGTCGATGCTGCGGCTTCCCCAATACTCCGGCGCGACGAAACTGCGGCCGAGTTCCATGCCCTGCGCGATGCGCGCGACGGCGTCGTCGCCGTAATCGAACAACGAAGCGGTGTACAGCCCGCGGATGCCGTGCGCGGCCAGCACCGGCGCGCCACGCGCGATGCGATAGGCGCCGGCAACCTTCGATTCCGCCGCGTCCCACAGCACGATGTGTTCGTACCAGCTGTCCCAGGCGTCGAGGTCGAGGCTGCGACCGGTGCCTTCGCCCACCGCGCGGAAGGTGAGTTCGCGCAGGCGGCCGATTTCGCGCAACAGCGGCGCATCCGCGGCCAGCATGCCGACGCGGATCTGCTTGCCGTCGCCGGTTTTTCCGAGCAGGCGCATGGCTTCGACGCCGGCGCGCACCAGCACGGGGTCGACCGCGGGCGCGATCGGTTCCGGCATTCCATCTCCCTCTCCCGCCGGCGGGAAAAGGCTGGGGCGAGAGTGGGAACCCAGCGCATACAACACCTCGCGAATGCGCCGCAGTTCGCTGGCGTCATCGGCATTCGGATCCAGCTTTGTCGGCATGCCGATGCGCAAGCCGATGCGCCGCGCGCGGCTCGCGAACATCTCGCGCACCAGCAACGCGGTGCCGGCCGGCTTGAACAGCGCGGACGCGCCGTAGAACAGCGCCGAATTGCGGGCCTGGATGCGTACCGGCAACACCGGCGCATCACAGGCGCGGGCGAAGCGCAGGAAGCCGCGGCGCCAGCGCGAATCGCGCACGCCGCGCGGACCGAACCGCGACACTTCGCCGGCGGGAAACACGATCACGCATTCCTCGCGCTGCAATGCCTGTTCCACCGCGCGCAGGCTTTCCGCGCTGGCGCGTCCGCCGAGGATGCGCACCGGCAGCAGCAGTTCGTCGAGGTTGTCGAGCGCGGACAGCATGTCGTTCGCGACGATGCGCACGTCGCGCCGCACCCGGCCGACGCAATCGAGCAGCGCCAGCGCATCCAGCGCGCCGGATGGATGGTTGGCGACGACCAGCAACCGCCCCGTCGCCGGGATCCCCGCGCGGTCGCCTTCGCCGACGGCGTAACCCGCGCCGAGGAACTGCAGCGCCGCAGCGACGAACCCGAAGCCGCGTACCCCGCGGTTCGCGGCGAGGAAGGCCTCGATCGATTCCAGCCGCGACCAGCGCCCGAAGCTGCGCAGCAACGGCCGGGCGACGCCGGCGCGGCGGCCGCGAAACCAGTGCGGATAGCGTTCGGCGAGGCGCCGCTCCAGGATCGTGTGTTCGAACTGGGGCATCGGGAAGTCGGGGGCCGGGTCGCGGCCAAGCCTCGCCGCGGCGCGCGACAACCGCGTTTCGCCCGCGCGTCGGCCGGATGACACCCCGGCGAAACCCAACCGGCGCACAATGGCCGTTCCGGCGCCGTGCATCGCCGGGGCCGAGTCTGTATCATGCCCGGCCATCCTTTCATCCGCATTAAGGGATATAAGCCGAGATGACCAGCTCCAGCTACCTGTTCACTTCCGAATCGGTCTCCGAGGGCCATCCGGACAAGATGGCCGACCAGATTTCCGACGCGGTGCTGGATGCGATCCTCGCCCAGGATCCGAAGGCGCGCGTGGCCTGCGAAACGCTGGTGAAAACCGGCGCCGCGATCGTCGCCGGCGAAATCACCACCAGCGCGTGGGTGGATATCGAATCGCTGGCGCGCGGCGTCATCAACGACATCGGCTACGACAATTCCAACGTCGGCTTCGATGGCCACACCTGCGCGATCATCAACATGATCGGCAAGCAATCCCCCGACATCAACCAGGGCGTCGACAAGAAGAAACCCGAGGAACAGGGTGCGGGCGACCAGGGCCTGATGTTCGGCTACGCCTGCAACGAGACGCCGGAATACATGCCGGCCGCGATCTACTACTCGCACCGCCTGGTCGAACAGCAGGCCAAGGTGCGCAAGTCCGGCAAGTTGAAGTGGCTGCGCCCCGACGCCAAGAGCCAGGTCACGCTGCGCTACGAAGGCGACAAGATCGTCGGCCTCGATGCCGTCGTGCTTTCGACCCAGCACGATCCGGACGTGAAGCAGAAGGACATCGTCGACGGGGTGATGAAGCACATCCTCGAGCCGGTGCTGCCGAAGGCATGGCTGAAGGCGCTTCCGAAGAACAAGATCCACATCAACCCGACCGGTAACTTCGTGATCGGCGGCCCGGTGGGCGACGCCGGCCTGACCGGTCGCAAGATCATCGTCGACACCTACGGCGGCATGGCCCGCCACGGTGGCGGCGCGTTCTCGGGCAAGGATCCGTCCAAGGTCGACCGTTCCGCCGCCTACGCCGCGCGCTACGTCGCCAAGAACATCGTCGCCGCCGGCCTCGCCGACAAGTGCGAAGTGCAGGTGAGCTATGCCATTGGCGTGGCCGAACCGACCAGCATCTCGGTCACCACCTTCGGCACCGGCAAGATCAGCGACGACAAGATCGAGAAGCTGATCCGCGAGCACTTCGACCTGCGCCCGTACGGCATCACCAAGATGCTGGACCTGCTGCACCCGATCTATCGGCTCACCGCCGCCTACGGCCATTTCGGCCGCAAGCCTTTCCAGGTGACCTACACCGACGCCAAGGGCAAGAAGCGCACCGCCACTGCGTTCTCGTGGGAAAAGACCGACAAGGCCGACGCGCTGCGCAAGGCCGCCAAGCTGAAGTAAGCGCGGCACGACATGCAGGAAAACGGGCCGCATTGCGGCCCGTTTTCTTTCGTGCGAGTAGGGAAGGCGCGGCAACGCGCAGGCATCACCAGTTGCGCGTCAGGCGCAGCACCCAGCCTGCTTCCTCGCCATAGCCGGGCGGGTGGTAGCGCGGATGCGCGTCCGCGTCGACGTCGCCCCAGGTGAGCTGCAGATCGTAGTCGCGCAACGCCAGCCCGAGCCCCAGCGTCCAGTCGCGCCGGTACCCGACTTCGCCACCCATGCTGTGCAGGACGCCGGCGTGTCCCAGCAGGCGCCAGCGTGGCGACAGCGCGCGGTTGCCGTCGAACGTGGCGTACCAGGCGGGCCACCGCCCGTAGTAGTCGTTGCTGTAGAAGATGCGCACGCCCGCATGGCCGGTACCGATGCCGGCGAACACTTCGGGATAGTCGTATTCGCCCGAGCGCAGGAAGGCCGTGTACTGCACGCCCGCTTCCCAATGCCAACCACCGTGCAGCGGTCGCACCACGCCCGCATAGGGCAGCAGTTGCAGGTCGTCGCCGAAGTGTTCCTCGAGCCGCACCGTCGAGGCCTGCAGACCCGCGTAACCGCCGGCGTCGAAATCGAGGCCGAGTTGCGCCTGCAGCGAGGGGCGGCCGTCGCTCAACGACACGCCACGGTAGCGGTAATCCGATAACACGCTCACGCTCCCGCCCGCCTGCGCGCAGGCGGGGCCGGCGGCCAGCAAGGCCAGCGATACGAACGCGCATCGCATCACGCCGATGGCTCAGGGGTGCGGTGCTGCCATCGTCGCCGAGGCGATCGTGCAATTGCAAACGCAGCCGGCATCGAGCCGCGACAACACGGCGCAGGCATCCACGTCGGCCACGCGGTCCGTGCCCGCACTCGCCGCCGCCCGGGTTTCCAGCAGCGCGCGCATCCGCGCGTTGTCCATGCGCGGCGCGCGTTGTCGCACCAGCGCGACCAGGCCACTCAACTGCGCCGCAGCGAACGACGTGCCGTCGACAACGGTCCAGCCGTCACCGGGTATCGGCGCCGGCACGCCGTTGCCTGCCACCCGCAACGCGGGGATACCCATTGGACCGGGTTGCGTGTCGGTCACCGCCAGCACGCCGGGATGCGATGCCGGGAAACCGCCGCCGTCCGCCCGTGGATCGACCGCCGCGACCACCGTGATCCCGCGTTGCAGGGCGGCATCGAGCAGGCGCGCCAGCAAGGTATCGGGCGCGCCGCCGAGACTGAGGTTCAACACCTGCGCCTTGTTCGAAATGGCGAACTGCAGTGCCTTGGCCAGGGTGAAGCTGTTGCACTGCGCACTCGCGGCATCCTGTTGCCAGCACGCGCGCAGGGCCAGCAACTGCGCCTGCGGGGCGATGCCGGCGATGCCGATGCCGTTGCCGGCACGCGCGGCGATGATCCCGGCGACCTCGGTGCCATGCGTTTCGGCGAGGGGCGGACCGGCATCGACGAAGTTGCGATCGATGGCGACCTGGCCGCGCAGGTCCGGATGGCCGGTATCGACGCCGCTGTCGATCACCGCGATGCGGACGCCCTGCCCCGTGGCGTATCGATGCAGTTCCGCCAGGTGCCAGCGCGCGGCCGCTGGTTGCGCGGGATAGAGGGGATCGGAACCGCGATCTGCCGACGCGAGGACATGGAAGCGCTGCATCGGCTGCACCGATTCGACGCGCGGATCGCGCGACAGCGCCGATACGGCACGCGCCGCCGCAGCCGGGTCCGCGGCTTCGAGCACGAAGCAATCCAGGCCGAGCACGGGCATCGCCCAGTCCTCGCGCAGGACCAGTCCCTGGTCGCGGGCAAGGTCGCGGGCAAGCGCCTTGCGCGTGGTGCGTCCGTCGGCGCGGTAACCGTCCGCGTAGGCGGCATCGGGTCGGTAATGCACCGGCGGCGTCCGCAACATCATCAGCAACTGCACGCCGCCGGGCACGGGTTCCGGCACCGGTTGCGCCCGCGCAGTACAGGCGAACAGCAGGAGCAGCGATAGCCACAGGCGCATCATCGCGACCGGCCCGCGGCAAGGCTCTCCACCATCGTGACGCCCGGTGCGGCACGCAGCGCGTCGCGCACGTTGTCCGCGCGGCCCTCCGGAACCGACAGCACGTACGCGCCGGCATCCGTCGGACCGTCCACGATGCGCGCATCGCTGGCGTCGAGCAGGCGCCTGAGTTGCGCTTCGCTGATGCGTGGATCGAACACGACCAGCAGGTCGCCGCCGGGACTCGGCGCACTCGCCAGCGTGTGGTAGGCCGGCGGTGGCGCACGCATGCCCCACCACGCGACTCCCAGCGCGATCGCGAGCAGCGCCTGTGCCGCGACGGCGGCTGCCAGCCAGCGTGGCGCCCGTCTCCAGCGCGAACCCCTTGCACCGCGTTCCGCAGGCGCGATGCGCAACCGCATGCGCCGCCAGCCTGCGTCGACGCCGGGAGGCGACTTCCCGGGTTCGAGGATCGCCGCCTGCAGCGCCTGCAGTTCCTGCAGCCCGCGCCGGCATTCCGCGCAGTTCCCGATGTGTTCCTGCAACCACTCGCGCTCGCCGGATTCGAGCGTTCCATTCGCCAGCCACGGCAGCAGGCGTTGCGCCTCGTGGTGCGTGTGCATCGAGAAATCGAGCACCCGCCCGCTCATCGCGCCTGCTCCTCGATTTCGCCGGCCAGCAGGTCGCGCAACTTGCGCCGCGCATGGAACATCCGCGTCTTCACGGTCGCAACGGGGCATGCCATGACCTCGGCGATTTCGCGGCAACTGTGGCCGTTGTAGTAGGCCAGCTCGATGACGATGCGGTGGATCGGCGACAAGGCTTCCAGCGCATCTCCGACCCGCGCATGCAGGTGATGTTGCTGCAGCACGACCTCCGGCCCTGAGAGCGGCGACGCGATCGCATCGTCATCGTCGAGCGGAAGCGCCCGGTCGGCGTTGCGCAATGCCTTGAGCGCCTGGCGGTAGGCGATGGCGAACAACCATGTCGAAACCTTCGACGTCGCATTGAAGGTGTTCGCCTTGCGCCATGCCACGAGCATGGTGTCGTCGAGCACTTCCTCGACGAGCGACCGCTGCCGAAGCAGTCCGCGCAGGAACCGGGTCAGGCGCGGGTGGTAGGCGCGATAGAGGATCTCGAATGCCGCAACGTCCTCGGCCGCGACGCGATCCAGCAAGCGCGCTTCGTCTTGCGCGATTCCGCTACCCGGCAGTCCACTGGACGTTGTTGGGATCGACATCTCCGCCATTCCCGGTCTCATCGCCGCGCGCGCTGGTCGTGGCCGGGAGATTGATACCCGGTCGGCGGCGATCGGTTCACGCACCCGGATGCTAGCGCCGCCGGGCGCGCTTCGCGTGAACCCCGACGCCCCGCGGCGGTATCGACCGGATGCAGCGCGCTCTGCGGCGCTGTCCCCCTGGTTCCCGCAAGGAGATGTGCATGAAACCCCTCCCCCACGCCCTTGCTTCGTGCATGGCACTGGCATTGGCGCTCGCGTTCGCCGCGCCGGCCGCCGCTGCCGGGCTGTACACGCAGCGCAACCTGGTATCCGACGGCACCATCGCCGCCGACCATACCGATCCCAACCTGGTCAACGGCTGGGGCGTCGCGTTCAATCCGACCGCCTACGTCTGGGTCTCGGCCGCAGACGGCATGGTGTCGACGCTGTACGACGGCGATGGCAACCCGCAGTCGCTGGTCGTGCAGATCCCGTCGCCCGGATCCTCGACCGGCGGCAACCCCACCGGGATCGTGTACAACGGTTCCGCCGGTTTCCTGGTCGATCCGGCGAACCCGCAGACGCCCAGCCGTTTCATCTTCGCCACCGAACAAGGCGTCATCGCCGGGTGGTCGCCGGTCGTCGACAGCACCCACGCGATCCTCGAGGTTGACAACTCGGCCAGCGGCGCGACCTACAAGGGACTCGCCCTGGGCATGGCCGGCAGCAGCCAGTTGCTGTACGCAACGGATTTCTACCATGCCCGTGTCGATGTCTACGACAGCAGCTTCCAGCCAATGTCGCTGCCCGCAGGCGCATTCAGCGACCCCTCCCTGCCTGCCGGCTACGCGCCGTTCGGGATCCAGGCGATCGGCAACCGCATCTATGTCACCTACGCCAAGCAGGACCCGAGCATGACCGAGGAAGTGCCGGGGCCGGGCCGGGGCTACGTGGATGTCTATACGCCCACTGGCCGACTGCTGCGGCGGGTGGCGTCGCGCGGCGCGCTGAACGCTCCATGGGGCATCGCCCTCGCGCCGGATGGATTCGGCCGGTTCAGCAACGCGCTGCTCATCGGCAACTTCGGCGATGGCCGGATCAATGGCTATGGGCCGATGCGCGGCACCCCGCTCGGCGCCCTGAGCGGTCCGAACGGGCCGATCTCGATCGAGGGTCTGTGGGGTATCGCATTCGGCAATGGCTTCTTCAACCAACCGGTGAATACGTTGTTCTTCGCGGCCGGCCCGGAAGACGAGTCGCACGGCCTGTACGGCCGGATCGACGCTCAGTGATCCCCGCACGTCGGACGAGCGAAGGCCCGCGCAAGCGGGCCTTCCGCTGCAAAAGGCACTAAAATGCCTGCCCTGCCGAGGGGCGCTGCAAGTCCGAGGCCGCAGCTGCGGCCGTTCCGGAATCAGGCTCGGCATGGTTTTCCTGCAACGGCGCCCGTTAATGCGGATTCGCGATTGGACATGCGCGATTCCCGACAACGGAGCAACTGCATGAACGCACAGATCAAGACCTTCTCCCAGGACGGCGATTACAAGGTCGCCAACATCACGCTGGCCGACTGGGGCCGCAAGGAAATCGACATCGCCGAGCACGAGATGCCGGGCCTGATGTCGATCCGCAAGCAGTACGCCGCGACCAAACCGCTCAAGGGCGTGCGCGTCACCGGCTCGCTGCACATGACCATCCAGACCGCGGTGCTGATCGAGACGCTGAAGGACATCGGCGCCGACGTGCGCTGGGCCTCGTGCAACATCTTCTCCACGCAGGACCATGCCGCCGCCGCGATCGCCGCGTCCGGCACGCCGGTGTTCGCGTGGAAGGGCGAGTCGCTGGAGGAATACTGGGACTGCACGCTCAGCGCGCTGTCCTTCCCCGATGGCAAGGGCGGCTTCCTCGGCCCGCAGCTGGTGGTCGATGACGGCGGCGACGTCACCCTGCTGATCCACAAGGGCTACGAGCTCGAGAACGGCAGCGACTGGGTGAACACCGCATCCGGCAACCACGAGGAGCAGGTGATCAAGGACCTGCTCAAGCGCGTGGCGCAGGAACGCCCCGGCTACTGGCACAAGGTCGTCGCCGACTGGAAGGGCGTTTCCGAGGAAACCACCACCGGCGTGCACCGCCTGTACCAGCTCGCCGAAGCCGGCACGCTGCTGGTGCCCGCGATCAACGTCAACGACTCGGTGACCAAGTCGAAGTTCGACAACCTCTACGGCTGCCGCGAATCGCTGGCCGACGGCCTCAAGCGCGCGATGGATGTGATGCTCGCCGGCAAGGTCGCGGTGGTCTGCGGCTACGGCGACGTCGGCAAAGGTTCGGCGCATTCGCTGCGCGCCTACGGCGCCCGCGTCGTCGTCACCGAAATCGACCCGATCTGCGCGCTGCAGGCGGCGATGGAAGGCTACGAGGTGAAGACGGTCGAGGACACCCTCGGCACCGCCGACATCTACGTCACCACCACCGGCAACAAGGACATCATCACCCTCGCCCACATGCAGGCGATGAAGGACCAGGCGATCGTCTGCAACATCGGCCACTTCGACAACGAGATCCAGGTCGATGCGCTGTATGCCTCCGGCGCGACCAGGACCAACATCAAGCCGCAGGTCGACAAGTACACCTTCGGCAACGGCAACAGCATCTTCCTGCTGGCCGAAGGCCGCCTCGTCAACCTCGGCTGCGCCACCGGCCACCCGAGCTTCGTGATGTCGAACTCGTTCTCGAACCAGACCCTCGCCCAGATCGACCTGTGGGCGAACAAGGACGCGTACGAGGCCAAGGTCTACATCCTGCCGAAGAAGCTGGACGAGGAAGTCGCGCGCCTGCACCTGGAGAAGATCGGCGTGAAGCTGACCAAGCTGACCAAGGACCAGGCCGATTACCTCGGCGTCGCGGTCGAAGGCCCGTACAAGCCGGATCACTACCGCTACTGATCGGCCTCGCGGCACAAGGCGATGCGGAAACGGGCGCTTCGGCGCCCGTTTCTGTTTGCGCGGCTCGCCGGCCGCGCGCGCTGGGCGAAGGGGCGGCCATGGCCCCACCGGATCACTATTTCCTATCATCGCGATGAAGCGATAGACTCTCGAAACCCGATCCTCCCACCCGACGAATGCCACTCCCCGCCCTCAGCTTCGAGTTCTTCCCGCCCAAGACCGACGAACAGCGCGAGCAGCTCGATCGCAGCGTGCAGCGGCTGAAGGCGCACGCGCCGCAGTTCATGTCGGTGACCTTCGGCGCCGGCGGCTCGACGCTCAGCCACACGCCGGAAACGGTGCAACGGTTGCGCAGCGAACACCGCGTGGCCGGCGTACCGCACGTCACCTGTGTCGGCGGCAACCGCGAGGAAATCCGCGCGCTGCTCAAGCTGTATCGCGCGCTCGGCTGCGATCGCGTCGTCGCCCTACGCGGCGACACGCCATCGGGCATGGTGCGCAGCGGCGACCTGCGCTACGCCAGCGAGCTGGTGGAACTGATCCGCGCCGAACACGGCGACCATTTCCACATCGAGGTCGCGGCCTACCCGGAAACGCACCCGCAGGCCGGCGACGCGCTGGTCGACCTGCGCAACTTCAAGACCAAGGTCGACGCCGGCGCCGATGGCGCGATCACCCAGTACTTCTACAACACCGACGCCTACTTCCGCTTCGTCGACGACGCGCGCGCGCTCGGCATCGAGGTACCGATCGTGCCCGGGATCATGCCGATCTCGAATTTCAGCCAGCTGCGGCGATTCTCCGAGTCCTGCGGCGCCGAAATCCCGCGCTGGATCGGCCAGCGCATGCGCGCCTACGGCGACGATGCCGATGCTGTGCGCGAGTTCGCCGCGGATTTCATCGCGCGGATGTGCGAACGCCTGGTCGCGGGCGGCGCACCGGGCCTGCACTTCTACACACTGAACCTGTCCAAGCCGACCCTGTCGATCCTGCGCAGGCTGGGCACCAGCCCGGCCTGAGCACCGCCTTCCGCCGTCACGCGCCAGGGACTAGGCTGCGTCGATGCGTTCGCCCCGCGCCACGTTCCTGACCGGCCTGCTGCTGCCCGCCTGCGCGGCCGCGTTGTCGGGCACGATTCCGGCGATGACGGCGCGAGCGGAAGTGCATCGCTGCACCACCCCGGGCGGCGAAAGCGTGTACACCGACAAGCGCTGCGGCGACATCGGCGCCATCGACCGCCTGCCGCGCGTGCAGGCCGGTCCCGCGGGCGCATCGCGGCTGTACCGCAGCAGTTGCTCGCGCACGCTGCAGGACCTGGTCTACGAACTCACCTCGGCGATCGACAGCCGCGACGTCAACCGCCTCGCCGGCGTGTACGACTGGGCCGGCATGTCGTCCACCCGCGCCAACGACGTCATGGACAAGCTCGATGCGATCGCGCAGCGGCCGCTGGTCGACGTGTTGCCGGTGATGCCGCGCGCGCCCGATGAAGACGGCACCCTGGTCGACGGCGAGTACTACCCGCAGGACACCGTGCGCCGCGCGCCGGTGGGCCTGCGCCTCGAGCAGACGATTGGCAAGTCCGCAGCGCCTTCGCGCACCGTGCTCGGGTTGCGCCGCTACATGGATTGCTGGTGGGTGCGGCTGTAGCGACTAGTACAGCTTGACCAGCCAACCATGGCGATCGGGAACACGGCCGTACTGGATGTCGGTTAGTTCCTTGCGAATCGCCATCGTGACCTCGCCCGCAGGCGCGTTGATGTCGCCGACCGAAAAGCCCTTGCCCTTCAATTCGCCGATGGGCGTGACCACCGCGGCGGTGCCGCAGGCGAAGACTTCGGCGATGTCGCCCGAAGCCACGCCATCCTTCCATTCGTCGATGGACACCTTGCGCTCTTCCACACGCAAGCCGCGGTCGCGCGCCAGTTGCAGGATGCTGGAACGGGTGACGCCATCGAGGATGCTGCCCGACAGTTCCGGGGTGACGATGCGGCCATCCTTGTAGACGAGGAACACGTTCATGCCACCGAGTTCCTCCAGGTACTTGCCCTCGACCGGATCGAGGAACAGCACCTGCGAGCAACCGTGCTCGCGGGCTTCCAGCTGCGGCAGCAGCGAGGCGGCGTAATTGCCGCCGCACTTGGCCGCGCCGGTGCCGCCCTTGGCCGCGCGCGCGTAGTCCTGCGACAGCCAGATCGACACCGGCGCCACGCCCTTGGCGAAGTAGGCGCCGGCCGGGCTGGCGATGACGAGGTAGGAGACCGCGTTCGCGGCGCGCACGCCGAGGAAGGCCTCGGTGGCGATCATGAACGGCCGGAAATAGAGGCTGGTTTCCGGCTTCGACGGCACCCAGTCGTGATCGACGACGATCAACTGGCGCAGCGATTCGACGAATTCGTCCACCGGCAATTGCGGCAATGCCAGCCGCGCGGCGGAACGCTGCAGGCGTGCGCCGTTGGCATGCGGGCGGAAAGTCCAGATGGAACCGTCGGCGTGGCGATACGCCTTGATGCCTTCGAAGATTTCCTGGCCGTAGTGCAGCACCGCCGCGGCCGGGTCCAGCGCCAGCGGGCCGTAGGCGCGCACCTGCGCATCGTGCCAGCCGCGCGCCTTGTCCCATTCGATGGCGACCATGTGGTCGGTGAAGACATTGCCGAAGCCGAGTTCGCCGGCGAGGATGGCCGCGCGCTGTTCGGCGCTGCGGGCACGGTCGGATGGCGTGACGCGCCAGGCCAGCGGGGCAGCGGGGGCATTCATGCGGGAATCCTCGGGAAATCTCGACCGTGCATTATGCCGGAGCGCCCGAAGCCGCTCCTACACCGCCGGCGAAAACCACAGCGTCGCGACCACGCCGCGCACGTCGCCGGGGCGTACCTGCACGCTCCAGCCGTAGAGTTCGCACAGGCGGCGGACGATCGACAAACCGATGCCGCCGCCTTGCGAGTGTTCGGCGTGGGTGCCGCGGTAGCCGCGTTCGAACAGGCGCGCCGCGTCCTCGGCACTGAGCCCGGGGCCGCTGTCCACCACTTCCACCGCGCCCGGCAGCACGCGCACCAGGACTTCGCCCGAGGGCGTGTACTTGACGGCGTTGCCGATGAGGTTGCCGAGCGCGACGTTGACCGCCGATTCGGGCGCGTCGACGCGCTGTTCGATCCCGCCTTCCAGGCGCAGTTCCAGCGGCTTGCCGCCGAGCTGCGCGCGGTGCGCATCGAGGAGCTGTTCCGCGATCTTGCCGACATCCGTGCTGCCGGGGCCGCGTTCGTTGCGCGACAGCAGCAGCAACGCACTGATCAGGTCGGTGCATTGCGCCTCGGCGCGCTGGATGCGCTGCAGGCGGTTGCGAGTCTTGTCGTCGAGGTCGGGCCGGGACAGCGACAGTTCCACCGCGCCCTTGATCACCGCCAGCGGCGTGCGCAGCTCATGGCTGACGTCGGCATTGAACTCGCGGTCGCGCTTCACCACCTCGGTCAGGCGCGTGGCGTAGTCGTCGAGCGCACTTGCGAGCTGGCCGACCTCGTCATCGGGGAAATGCGTGGCGAGCGCTTCCGGCTGCGCACTGCTGCCGGAGCCGCGCAAGCGCTGCGCCAGTTCCGACACCGGGCTCATCACCCGCGATGCGGCCCACCATCCCACCAGCAGCGAGAACAGGGTGAAGATCGCGATCGAAGCATAAACGGCGCGCTTGAACTGCACCTCCGCCCTGGCCGTCTGCTCCATGTCGTAGGCAATGAAGAACCACGCCTGCGGCGTCTTGCGGACCCCGAGCTTGAACGAATGCGGACCACCGCTCGGGCCGATGTCCGTGATGTTGTGGATGCCGTCCGTCATGGCGTACCACTCGGGCTTGATTTCGCGCACCCGTTCGAACTTGTCCGGCGTATAGAAATAGGCACGCATCTGTTCGACGGGCGCTTCCGGCGCCTGCCCGCCGCTTTGCTCGAAACGATGCCAGGATTCGTCGAGATTGCGATTCATCACGTCCTCGACCAGCGCGTTCTCGACCCGCTGCCGCGCGAGGATCGCGGCGTAGGCGAACAACACCGTCAGCCCGAAGCCGAGCAGGACAAAAGACAAGATGATGCGGGTGCGAAGCCGCCGGCGGTAGCGCGGCTTGCGACGGGGCGGGCTGTCAGGCGTTGGCATCGGGCGCGGCGATGCGGTAGCCGATGCCGTGCCGGGTCTGGATCAGCGGTACGCCGAACGGCTTGTCGACCACCGCGCGCAGGCCGTGGATGTGCACGCGCAGCGAATCCGAATCCGGCAGCTCCTCGCCCCACACTCGGGTCTCGAGGTCCTGCCGCGTCACCACCGCCGGCGCGGCTTCCATCAACGCCTGCAGGATCTTCAGCGCGGTCGGGTTGAGCTGCAGCAGCTTGCCCCCGCGCCGCACCTCGAGCGTGTCGAGGTTGTATTCGAGGTCGGCGACGTCGAGCACGCGCGTCAGCGGACCCTTGCCGCGGCGCGACAGCGCGTTGAGCCGCACCTCGACTTCCTGCAGCGCGAACGGCTTGATCAGGTAGTCGTCGGCGCCGGAATCGAAGCCGGCGAGCTTGTTCTCCAGCGTGTCGCG
>Ga0209023_10001981_pt1 | contig 26394 bp, 19 predicted proteins | sample LakOneMetagenome_FD_187468 | JGI IMG/M metagenome (GOLD analysis project Ga0209023, IMG submission 187468) | Freshwater and sediment microbial communities from Lake Erie, Canada (SPAdes) (version 2) | ecosystem: Environmental > Aquatic > Freshwater > Lentic | place: Lake Erie, Canada...
CGATCTCAAAGCCCTGGCGGGCCGAAGTCATCGAGCAGGATTGGCGCCCCGGCGGGCGCAACGCCGTTACGATGTACGGCCCCAATGGGGAGGAGTCCGGCGGGGAAGGCGTGTTCCTTGAGGTGGTGCCTGAGCGGCGAATCGTCTTCACCGATGCCTTCAAGGCCGGCTGGATTCCGCAGGATCCCTTCATGGTCGGCTTTTTCGAGCTGACGCCCGACGGGAATGGCACGCATTACCGCGCCGGCGCGCGCCACTGGAGCGAGGCCGCGTTCAACCAGCACAAGGACATGGGCTTCGAGGGCGGCTGGTCTACAGTCGCGGCCCAGCTTGCCGAACTGGCCGAGGCGGCGGCCAAAGCGCGGTCATAGCGCCTCGCCCGCAGCCACCCCGCTCGCCCAGGCCCATTGGAAGTTATAGCCGCCAAGCCAGCCCGTCACGTCCACGGCCTCGCCAACCGCATAAAGGCCGGGAACGCGGCGCGCTTCCATTGTCTGCGAGGAAAGACCTTCGGTGCCGATCCCGCCCGAGGTCACTTCGGCCTTGGCGAAGCCCTCTGTGCCGCTCGGATGGAATTGCCAGTTCGCAAGGCGTTGTTCGATGACCTCGAGGTTGCGGTCGGCCTGTCCGCCCAGTTCACCGGTCAGGGCGATCCGATCGGCAAGCGCTTGCGCCAACCGGTCGGGAAGCGGCCCCGACAGCGCTGCGCGAAGGCCGGACCGCGGGCGTTGTCGCTTGATTTCGCGGAGCCAGCCACGCGGATGATCGGGTAGGAAGTCGATCGAAACCGGCTCGCGGTGCCGCCAGTAGGAGGAAATCTGGAGAATGGCCGGGCCGGATAGCCCCCGATGCGTAAAGAGTGCGGCTTCGCGGAACGCCGCCTTTCCGGCCTTCGCCATCACTTCGGCCGAGACGCCCGAGAGCGACGTGAAGAGCGCGTCTTCCCCCTGCAGCGTCAGCGGCACAAGCGCGGGGCGCGGCTCGACCACTTTCAGCCCGAACCGGCGGGCCAGATCATAGGCAAAGCCAGTCGCGCCCATTTTCGGGATCGACGGGCCACCCGTGGCGATGACAAGAGAGGGTGCCGAGACGGCCCGTTCGCCGAAGCCGATCCGGAAAAGCCCGTCCGCATGATCGACGCTGGCAATGGCCTGACCCAACGCAATTTCAACCTTGCCGATGGTACACTCTGCAAGGAGCATATCGACAATCTGCCGCGCCGATCCATCGCAGAAGAGCTGCCCAAGAGTCTTTTCATGCCAGGCGATCCCGTATCGCTCGACCAACGCGATGAAATCCTCCGGGCGGTATCGCCCGAGCGCCGATTTGGCGAAATGCGGGTTCGCCGAAATATAGCGGTCGGCAGCGGTATGGATGTTGGTGAAATTGCAGCGGCCGCCGCCCGAGATCAGGATCTTTTTTCCCGGCGCGTCAGCATGATCGATGAGGAGCACGCGCCGGCCGCGCTGCCCCGCGGTTGCGGCGCACATCAGCCCAGCGCCGCCCGCGCCGAGAATGATGGCATCGAATGTTTCCGGCGCGCGAGTCACCGAAGCGCTTTAGGGGGCAAGGCAGGGGTTCGACAAACGATCCTTTTGCGCCAAGGAGGCAATAGCGCTTGCATTCACCCCGGCCGCTCAGCACATCATGTGCCGGACAGACAGGGAGAGGGCGCATCATGAAGGCCTATCGGATCCACAGCTATGGCGGGCCGGAATGCGCGACACTCGACGACGCGCCGGAGCCGCAGCCGCGCCCTAATGACCTGCTCGTGAAGGTTTCGGGCGCCAGCCTCAATCCGGTTGACTACAAAACGAGGTTGGGCGCCGTACGCGTCCTGTTCAGGCCGAAATTGCCGGCGGTGTTCGGCAATGACCTTTCGGGCGAAGTGATTGCCATCGGCTCGGCCGTCTCGCAGTTCAAGGTCGGCGACCGGATTATTGCCTGTTCGCGGATCACGGAAATGGGCAGCTTTGCCGAAATCGCCCGGATCGACGAAGGTTGCGCGGCTTTCCCGCCCGCGACCGTAGACCTTGCGACAGCGAGCGCCCTGCCTCTGGCCGGCCAGACTGCCCAGCAGGTTTTGCGCGACTTGCTCCATGTCCGCCCAGGGATGCATGTATTGATCACGGCAGGTGCAGGCGGCGTAGGCTGTTTCGCGATCCAGCTGGCCAAGCTGATGGGTGCCGAAGTCACCACCACGGCCTCGCCGCGCGGAGAGGCGCTGGTTCGGGAGATGGGCGCCGATCATGTGATCGACTATACGAAAACCGACCTTCCCAGCATCGGCCGGAAGTTCGACGCGGTGTTCGACCTCGCGGGCGGCGAAACGCTGGAGGCCTGTTTCAAGGTCGCAAAGCCCGGCACGACGGTCGTCTCGATTGCCGGCCTGCCGACGCCGTCGACCGTGAGCCGCGAACTGGGCATGGGCCCCGGGCTCAAGGCGCTGTTCTGGCTCGCGAGCTTCGGCTTGCGCCGCAAGGCCGCCGCCAATGGCGTCTCCTATCATTATTATTTCCTTCACCCCCGCACGGCCGACCTTTCCGAGCTGGTTGCACTGGTCGATGCGGGAACGCTCAAGGTCGTCGTCGACAAGAGCTTCGCCTTCGAAAACATCGCAGACGCGATGGCCCATCTCGAGGCCGGTCATGCCAAGGGCAAGGTCGTCGTCACGCTCTGACGTTTCTACCTTCCGTTTACGTCAATCTGTGATAGGCTCGGTTTCAAATCGAAACGCGGGAGAGTCGAAATGCATGATCTGGTGATCCGGGGCGGAACCATCGTCGATGGAACGGGCGGCCCTTCGTTCAGGGGCGATGTCGCAATCGACAAGGGCCTGATCACGGCCGTCGGCAAGATCGAAGACAAGGGTCGCGAGGAAATCGACGCGACCGGCAGGATCGTCACGCCGGGCTTTGTCGACGTCCACACCCATTATGACGGCCAGGCGACCTGGGATCCCGAAATGGCGCCGTCGAGCTGGCACGGCGTGACGACGGTCGTGATGGGCAATTGCGGCGTGGGCTTTGCGCCCGCCAAGCCCGACCGGCATGACTGGCTGATCGGCCTGATGGAGGGTGTCGAGGATATTCCCGGCACCGCGCTGGCCGAGGGCATGACCTGGGACTGGGAGACTTTCCCCGAATATCTCGATGCGCTTGAAAAGCTGCCGCGCACGGTCGATGTGGGAACGCATGTCCCGCACGGTGCCGTCCGTGCCTATGTGATGGGCGAACGCGGGGCCAACAACGAAGCGCCCACTGAAACCGACATCGCCCAGATGTCTAAGATCGTCGAGGAGGGCCTGCGCGCGGGCGCTCTCGGCTTCTCGACCTCGCGGACGATTCTCCACAAGTCGGTCGATGGCGTCCTCGTCCCCGGCACGACGGCGACCAAGGAAGAACTGCTCGGCATCGGCCGGGCGATGGGCCGGGTCGGCTATGGCGTGTTCGAAATGGCATCCGACCTGAAGCGCGAATGGAACGAATTCGAGTGGATGGGCGAATTGAGCCGCGAAACCGGGCTGCCGGTGAGCTTCGCCGCGCTCCAGTCGATCGCCAAGGAATTGCCGCTTGACGAGCAGATTTCGACGATGCGCGCCGAAAACGCCAAGGGCGCCAATATCGTCGCCCAGATCGCGCTGCGCGGTAACGGCATTGTGATGGCGTGGCGCGGGACGGTCCATCCCTTCCGCTTCAAGCCGGCCTGGGCCGAGATCGAGGCCCTGCCCTGGGGCGAGCAATATGCCCGGCTCAAGGACCCGGCCTTCAAGTCGCGGATGCTGGCCGAAGAGAATGTCTATCCCGAAACCGATGTCGTCGACCTGCTGAAGATCGTCGCCGGCGGCTGGTTCATCCAGTTCGAGATGGACCCGGACTTCAACTATGAGCCGACCCAGGCGGAAAGCATCATGGCGCGCGCAGCCGCCGCGGGCGTCTCGGGCGCCGAATACGCCTATGACCTTCTCATGCGCGACGAGGGCAAGGGCTTCATCTATTTCCCCATCCTCAACTATGCCGATGGCAATCTCGATTTCCTTGAGCCGCTCCAGCAGGCCGATGACACGGTCAATTCGCTCTCGGACGGCGGCGCGCATTGCGGCACGATCTGCGACGCGGCCTCGCCGACCTTCATGCTCCAGCATTGGGTGCGCGACAGGAAGAAGGCACGCATCGGCCTTGAAAATGCGATCAAGCGCCAGTGCCGCGATACGGCTCTGCTCTACCATCTCGAAGATCGCGGGCTGATCGCGCCCGGCTATCTGGCGGACATCAACGTGATCGACATGGCGAAGGTCAAGCTCGGCAAACCCTGGCTGGCGTTCGACCTGCCCGCGGGCGGCAAGCGCCTCCTGCAAAAGGCCGATGGCTATGACTATACAATCAAGTCCGGCCAGGTGACGTTCCGGAACGGCGAATATCTCGGCGTCCACCCGGGTGTCGTGCTACGCGGGCCGCAGGGCGTCGAACTGGCGATGGCGGCGGAATAAGGCCCCTGCAACTGCCCCCTTGCGCTTGGCGGACGGTCCGTTAGCATCGCCGCCAAACACAAAGGGGTGTCGGCACTTATGCGACATATCGCAGTGGTGGGCTCCGGCCCTGCGGGCTATTACACCGCAGAGGCCGCGCAGAAGAAATTTGGCGACGACGTCTGTGTCGACATCATCGATCGCCTGCCGGTCCCCTATGGCCTGATCCGCTTCGGCGTGGCCCCCGACCACCAGTCGATCAAGGGCGTCTACAAGCGCTATGAGGCGGTGAACCTTACAGACAATGTCCGCTTCGTCGGCAACGTCCTGGTCGGCAAAGATGTTAGCGTCGACGAGCTGACCCGGCTCTACGACGCAGTCGTTCTGGCGACGGGTGCGCCGAATGACAGGCCGATGGAGATTCCCGGCAGCGACCTGCCCGGCGTGATCGGCTCGGCGGCCTTTGTCGGCTGGTATAACGGGCATCCCGATTTTGCCGATCTCGATCCGCCGCTGGCCGGGCCGGGGGCGGTCGTTGTCGGCAACGGCAACGTCGCGCTCGATGTCGCGCGCATTCTTGCCAAGACGCGCGCGGAGTTCGAAGGCGCCGACATCGTTTCGCATGCGCTCGATGCGCTCGACCATTCGGGGATCAGGCGGGTAACCCTGCTTGGGCGGCGCGGGCCGCACCAGATCGCGATGACGCCCAAGGAGTTGGGTGAGCTCGGCCATCTGGTCCGCGCCAAGCCTGCCGTCGACCTTGCCGATTTTCCGCCCGTGGCCGATGATGCGCTGCTTGAACCCGGCATGCGCAAGTCCGTCACGCATCTGCGCGAATTCGCCGCCAATGGCGGAGAGCTGAAGGATATTACGCTCGATTTCGATTTCTTTGCCAGCCCGGTCGCGATCGAGGGCGATGGCAAGGTCGAGCGAGTCATTGTCGAGCGCACGAGGCTCGATGCCGATCTGCGCTCGGTCGGAACGGGGGAAACCTATGTCATCCCGTGCGGGCTCATCATTTCGTGCATCGGCTATCAGACTCCGCCGATCCACGGGGTGCCCTACGAACATGGGCGCGGCCGCTTCGCCAACTCGGAAGGGCGCGTGCTTCCCGGCCTCTATTGCGTCGGCTGGGCGCGGCGCGGGCCGACTGGGACGATCGGCACCAACCGGCCGGACGGGTTCGCGGTCGTCGATCTGATCGCGGCGGATATCGGCAATGGCGCAGGGAGGGAAGGCCGACCCGGGCTTGACGCGCTTCTGGAGGGGCGCGGCGTCGACATCGTCACTTTCCGCGACTGGAAGAAGATCGAGGAAGCCGAGATCGCCCGTGCCCGCGAAGGCGCGCCACGCGAAAAATTCGTCGCTGTCGAGGACATGATTGCTGCGCGGGGTTGAACCGCGCGGCATCCCCCGCTAAGGGCGTCCGCCTGCCACTCGGCCATCACGGCCGAATCCGCATCGGTCGGGGAATAGCTCAGCCTGGTAGAGCACTGTCTTCGGGAGGCAGGGGCCGGAGGTTCGAATCCTCTTTCCCCGACCAAATTTCTTGCAAATATTCGAAGGCTTCGGCCGAGCCTCGCCCTGACCCCGGGACACAAGCCTATAGCGCCTGCCCGCCGCCTTCATCCGGCTGGCGCGCTTTGGCAATCCGGTTGCGATAATGAGCAGCGGCGAGGCCCAGGACAAAGAGCGGCAACACCCAGATGACGCGCGCCTGGTAGCGCGAGGCGAGGCTCGAAAAGGCCACGACGATCGTCGCATTGCCGACAAGCCCGGCGACGACGAGGAGCGTCGTGAAGCGCGCCCTATTGTCGAGACGCTTCCGGTTCAGGGCCACCCAGCCAATGCACAGGACAAGAACGATGTTGTTCAGCATTCCGACCAGGACCATCACAGGCTGCATCTGGCGGCCCGACAGCACGAGCTGCGGCGTGCCTTCGGCGTCGAGCGCGAGACGCTCCTTGAAACGCGACTTGCCAAGATCGTAGCGGAACAGCTGACGCAGGATATTGCGTGACAGATTATAGGCCTCATAGCCCGGATATTCGAGCGCCGCCTTCATCACGATTTCCGCTTCCTCGGCGCGTATCCGGTCCATCTGCTCGGGTGTGGCGCGCCCGTTCAGCCCCCATTTGTAAAACAGGAAATCATTGATCGTGGACGGGATATGCGTCCCGAACACTTCGCAGACCGCATAATGCTCGGTGGCGCAATGCTTCTCCAGATACCAGCGAGCCGGGCCATCGACGACCGAGCGGGTGAGCGCGGTTGGAAAGCGCTTGGCGGCTACGCTTACCTCCCCGAACGCGACAAAGCCGATGGCCGTGTTCGCGATCAGGCCAAGCGCCGGCGGAACGATCAGCCACGCCCAGGCCCAGCGCGGCCGCGCCAGCCCGAACCGCCTGCCGATGAGCAATATGGCCCCGCCGACTATGACCATGCCCATTGCAAGCGGCGGCACGCTGGCATGCGCCGTCACCGCAAAGCTGGTGAGCAACGTCATCACAATGCGCACCCCGACCGACAGCCGGTCAAGGAACAGGCTCATCAGGATGAGGGTTGCGATGACAAAGCCCGAAAAAACATCTGGGATCGCATAGGCGCAGGAGGGCGCCAGCGGCGTGGCGAACGCAAGAACCGCTCCAACGGCCAGGAATCGGCCCCAGCCCGCAACGCCAAGCACGCCGAGCGTGACGGCGGCGATGAACGCCGCGCAAACGATCTGGACCAGCGCCAGCGCCGTCATGTCAATCCCGGGCCAGCGCAGCAGATAGGCCGCCACGCTATAGGTCACCGATCGCGCGCCCTTCGGCGCTTCATGAAAACTGGGGGCAGCGGGGGTATTGGGCGCCTTGGCCGCAGATGGCCCGGCAACCGGTGCCGGAGCCTGCGGCGCGGCCGGGAAGAGTTTCGCGGTGACAAATTCCACCGCGACCCGGCCACCTTTCAGATAGCTGGCGCTGTCGGAAATATAGGACGGCCGCCCGAACAGGATAAGCGGCCAGAGAAGAAGCAGGGCAAGAACCAAAGTGCGCCGCGCGAGCGCCCCGTCCAGCCTCACGTTCATCGACGGCTTGCGCCCTTCCGCCGCGGCTGACGTCGCGTAGCTGGGCGCGACACCACTGGTCTGGATATTTGGAATATGCCCGCCATGGCGCAGAGTCGTAGCCATCACATTCAGGATGGCAAGCCGTTTTGCATCAATGTGCGAATATAGGACAAGGCGACCCGCGCCGCGAAAATGCATTGAACCCGCGTGGCTATTTGGTGCATCACTTCTGTCAAGGGCAAATGCCAGACGGCAGTTGGCTACGTGGGTATTGGGGAAACCATCGTGAATATTGCCGCCGCCGTCCGTTCCGCGATGCGCACAATGCTATTATTGGGCTGCGTTCCCGCAATGAGCTGCAGCCAGCCTCAGGCCCATTTGACGATCGACACGAGCGAGCATCACCAGATCATGGCCGGATGGGAAGTCACGGCCCGGGCGTGGGAATTCGACAAGACCAATGACCGGTTTGACGGATCGTGGCTCGCACAGCGCGATGAACTCGCCGCGATGCTGGTGGATCAGGCCGGAATCGACCGGCTTCGGCTCGAAATCAAGAGCGGGATCGAAAATCCGGTCGATTATTGGGCGCTCTTTGCAGCAGGCAAGATCGGCTATCGCGAATACAAGGATCATTTCTACGAGAAGATCAACGACAATGCAGACCCCGCCACACTCAATCCGGCGGGCGTCCAGTTTTCCGATCTAGACTGGCGCGTCGAAAATATCGTGCTGCCGGTGAAAAAGCGGCTCGAAGCGCGGGGGCGACGTTTGCGGCTCAACCTTGCGTATGGCGATTTCAAATGGACCGAGTCCAAGGGAACCCTGTCGCACGCCGCCAATCCGGCCGAATATGCCGAACTGATCGTTGCGACTTTCACTCACCTGAAGGACAAATACGGCCTTGTGCCCGACTGCCTCGAAATCATCATCGAACCGGACAATAGCGATGACTGGAGCGGCACTGCGATCGGCAAGGCCATTGTTGCCGCCTCCGCCCGGCTCGACGCTGCCGGCTTTACGAATGTCGATATCATTGCGCCGTCGACTGCAAAGGCGCAGCGCGCGATAGGCTATTACGAAGATATCAGGCGTGTCCCCGGGGCGGCGGCCCGGATGAAGACCCTGGCCTATCATCGCTACGAAAGCCTGCCCGACGCCGCCGATCTGGACGATATCCGCAAGACCGCGCGTGCCGCGGGGATGAACACCGCAATGCTCGAATATGTCGATGCCGGGGTCACCGATTTGATCGCCGATCTGGGCGAAGGCGACGCCGACGCCTGGCAGAAATATGGTATTGCCACGCGATACGGAGCCGATGGAAAGACGCGGCCGGGGTGGCTGATCGTTGCCTATGGCCCCGAGGGCGCTCGGCCGGAGTTGCGCCTGACGGCCACCGCCCGTGCGCTGGCGCTGGTGTTCAATGCCGTAGATCAGGGATCGGTGCGCGTTGGCGCGCGCAGCAGCAATGAGGATCTGGCCGCGGTCAGCTTCATCACGCCTCAAAAGAAGCTCGTCGTCGTGGCGCACGCGCTTGCGGACATGCCACTGACGATCTCAGGGCTGCGAAACGGGCGCTACCGCCTGACGAGCGCAAAGGTTGAGGGAGCCGGCAACGCATTGCCGGGCGAGATCGCCGTGAATGGCGTGCTGAAATTGCCGGTCAGCGAAAACACAACCTATGTGCTCACGGAGATGTGAGCCTTTGACAGGCGGGGATGAACGACAAAGCGAAACAAAAACGCGAAACGCCACATAGGATCGAGCCCGGATTTTCCCTTTATCTGGACCTGGTCCGGGTCGTGGCTGCGCTCGACGTGATGATCGCGCATGCCCAGCTTTCGAAGCTTATCCCGCCCCTGCCCCTTATTCTCGATTCGGCGCCAACGGCTGTCGTCGTCTTCTTCGTTCTTTCAGGCTACATCATCGAGTCAACCACCCAAGGCGGCAGCATCAGGAACTATGCGATCCACAGGATCGCGCGAATCTATTCGGTCGCCCTTCCCGCGGTCATTCTGAGCCTAGCCTGCATTGCCGGCTTTGCCCTGGCCAAGGGGCAGGCCGTTACCGAGGACTTCATAACGGAATGGGGGCAATGGTGGCGCATCCCCCTTGTCCTGGCGTTTCGCGGAGAGGACTGGTTTTCCGAAGTGGAACTGCCCTGGAACGGCCCGTTCTGGTCGCTTCACTTCGAGGTCGCCTACTATATGATCTACGGGCTCTTGCTGCTGCCCGGCTCGAAGGCGCGGACCTGCGCGCTCATCCTCTTTTGTCTCCTGATCGGCCCGAAGATCCTTTTGCTCTTTCCGTGCTGGTGGCTCGGGGTCGAACTCGCAAGACGTCCTTCGCTTCGTTTTCCGAGCCGCGCCTTGGCCTTGGCCGTGCTCTTCGCGACCCCGTTGATCATCGCCGCAATGGTCCATTTCAAACTTGGCCCCGAATTTCGCTATGCCCTCGAGGAAAGATTTGCCTGGTATCACCTGCTTGGCCATGCCGAGCCATTCCCCGTCCGCTACGTCGTGGCGCTGCTGGTCGGCGCGAATTTCGTCGCCGCACGGCAATTGGAGGGAGGGCTTGGCAGGGCGTTCCGCAAGATCGGCGGATTTGTTCGCTGGATCGCAGGCTACACCTTTTCAATCTACCTGTTCCACCGCCCGCTTCAGCATCTGGCCGGACAATTTTATACGGCACAAGAGGGGGAGATCGTCCCAGTCGCGCTCATCCAGCTTGGCATCCTGTCAGCCATATTCGCGATCGGCTCCTTCACCGAACGCCGCACCAGGCAATGGAGAGATGTCGTCGCGCGATCGTTCGAAAGAAGGTGGACGGCCAAGGCCGCTTCGTGATGCCTTTGCCGCGCCTGTGGGATCAGGACGGCAAGCTGCCGGATTGCGGCTCCGGCGGCTCGTTGTGATGCTTCGCTGCACCCAAGAGCGCGATATCGGAAAGCAGGGCGCGGTCGAGGAGCGGCGCGAATAGAGGAAACGCCGAGACAGCCAAGGCAGACTGCCAAAAACCAAGCGGATTAACATGGGCAATGGCGATAATCGCTCCCGCCAGCCCCAGCGGCCGGAGGGCCAGGTGGTACGGCGGGGGCTCGCATCCTTGCGATCGCGCGAATTGGTGCGAGACGACCCACACCGCGATCCCGCCAACAAGCGAACCGGCCGCATAACCCATGCTGCCATAGACCAGGCCCAAGCCGGCACATGCCGCAATAGTCACCACGAGACCGAAGGTCTGGGAAAGCAGCACCAGCCTTTGCGCGCCCGCGGCTGCCAGAGACCAGCGCGAATGGCCCGACCAGAGCGCGACCGGGATCATCCAGGCCAGGACCTGCAACAGGGGAGCCGCGTCGAGCAGCTTCGCCCCAAGCGTCTGGCCGATCAGCGGCTCCGCAAAGATGGTCAGGACCAGCGCCACGAACACGCCGCCCCAGGCCGTCACGCGCAGCGATCGTCTCTGTATCCGCCCCAGCGTGCCATCCCCATAGGCGTAGGCACGACTGACGGCGGGATAGAGGTTGAAATGATAGATGCTGCTGAACTGGCCAATCGAACCGGCGATCCGCGCGGCGCCGGCAAACCAGGCGGTCTCCACCCCTCCGATCATCGACGCGATCAGGAACAGGGGCGCCGACTGGCTGAGCGCCCAGACGAAGTTGGTCGAGCCCACCGCCGCGCCTTCCTTTAGGAGCATGCCAAATCCGGCAAGCGATCCGCGCAGCCGGAATGGTGTGATCCGGCGCTGCTGCACAACGATGCAGAAGACGGTCGTCGCCGTGACCGCAGAAATCTCCGCCCAGCCGACAAACAGGATATCGGCCGGCGAATGGACGAAGAGCGCGGCGCCCAAAGCAAAGATAGCCATGCGGATGATCTCGGCATTGGCAACGGCCGCCATGCGCCCCGTCGCCTGGAACAGCCATTGTTGCCTCCAGGGCGCCGTGATGAGGCTCGCCGCGAACAGCCAGACCAGACCTTCGGGCACCGACGCGCGCGACGTTTCGATCGCAATGACCGCCATCACCGGCACGCCGACCACTGCCAGCATCAGCCGCGCCGTCGGGATTTGATGGGCAAGCAAAGGCAATTCCGCCGGATCGCGGGCCGCCCGCCGCGTGCCGACGACGCCAAGCCCGCCATCGACCAGCGTCGCGAAGAACAGCGACAGGCCAACCACATATTCAACCGCGCCGTAACCGACGGGATTCAGGGCCCGCGCAAGCCAGGCGAAGGCAAGGAAGCCAAGCAGTTTGCTGATCATCTGCCCGCCGGCAAGGACCGCAAAGTCACGGAAGAATTTGGCGCCTGTCCCCGTCAGGCGCCGGACGATCGAGGGTCGGACGGACGGTCCCGCCACGATGCTAGTTCGCAGACTTCAGGTGATCGGCAAGCCTGAGAGTCAGCGCCAGCAGGCTGGCCGTCGGGTTGACGAAGCCCGCGGTCGGGAAGACAGAGGCGCCCGCGATATAGAGATTGTCGACCTCATGCGCACGGCAATCGGGATCGACAACGCCCTGGCGCGGATCGGCAGACATGCGCGTCGTTCCCATATGGTGGTGCCCGCCGACCAGGTCCGGCCCGAACGACAGATCGTCGGAGCCAAGCCAATCCGCCATCTGCAACCGCCCGATCTCCAGCCGCTCCAGTTCGCGTGCGACATGTTCGGCCAGAACGCGCATCGTCATCTTGTCGCGGTGGGCCAGCGCCCAGTGCAGATGCGCACGTCGCTGTCCAAAGGCATCCGTTTCCTCCGCAAGCGTGACCCGGCTGTCGGGGTTCGGTTCCTGTTCGGTGCGCAACTCCAAATAGACCGAGTCGATCTTGAACCGGTTCGGCAGCCCCAGCGCATGCCGAACAGTATTGGTAACAATGCTGAACGGATCGCGCGCGATCGCCCCAAGCCGAAGCATCAGCCACTTGTTCTTCTGATACCAGCTGAGCTGGTGCGGAAGGCGGCGATGCTGGAAGTTGCGGAGCAGTTCGCGCAAGGCCTGCGTCGCATCATTGCCGACGACAATGGCTGTGCGTGCCACCGCATTCAGGCTGCCGGACTGGCGCTGCTGTTCCGCATTCAGCGAAAGCCCGACCTCAACAAGCCTTCCCCCCACCAGCCCGGGAGAAAAAGCATCGAGAAGCTTTTGCGGGTCCTTCGAGACAATCGTGCCGGCAGAAACGGTCGGATGTTCCATGAAGTAACGTCCGACAAGGTCGTTGCCGTTGGCCAGCCCGCCGGGATTCGCGCGATTGGAAAGCAGCAGCAGCCGGGCGTTCTCAATTCCGCCTGCAGCCAGCACATAGCGTCGGGCGCTGACCGTATAGCGGCGCCCGCTACTATGCCCCACGACCAGACCTTCGACATGATTGGCCTGGGGTCCGGATTCGATGTCGAGGACATTGGCCCCGAGAAGGACATTGACGTTTGGGGCCGCCTGGAGCGCGTCGCGATAGACGCTGCCAAAGAGCAGGTTCCTGCCAAACTGGAAGGCGGTATATTCGAACCGGTCCATGTCGAAGTCGAGCGGCCGCGCCTTGACATGGTTCCAGACCCGACCGTCGAACTCGAACGGGCGATGGATTCCGATCAGATCGAAGACCCGTTCATAATAAGGATCGAGCTGATCGCGAGCGATGGGCCAGCCGCTGACGGGCAGCCAGTCCCGCACCTCGAAATCGAGCGGCTTGAACGGAGCCGTGCGCGCACCCCAGCGAAAGGTCGAGCCGCCAAGCATCCTGTAGCGACTGTCGTCCAGCGCGAAATAGGGCACACCGCTCGCCGGGCCCGCCATCATGTCCTGGGTCGTGCCGTCGAAATCGAGACCGCCCGATTCAAGCAGCAAGACCTGATGGTGCGTATTGGCAAATTCGAGCGCGAGCGCGATGCCCGCCGGGCCGCCACCTATGATGACGATATCGGCCTCGAATCGATGACCGTCTTCAACATTCGCAATATTGTTCAGCATGGCTTGCCCCGGCCCCGGTTTCTCGTCTCGCGTCCAGGGAGCCCCTATTTGATCGCCAGAAAGCCCTCGAAGCAGATATACTTCGAGATGGTCGTAACGTCCTCGAACCCTGCGCGGCGGAACAGAGCGAAATTGCCTTCGGTGGAGAATGGCTCAAGAATGCCCTTGAGGCTCCGCGTCTTTCCGACAATTTCCTTTTCGTCGAAGCCCTGCGACAGTTTGAATTCATTGTAGAGACCCGTCGCAATGTCCTGGAACCGCGCATCGGGTGCACGCACCTTTTCGAACATGATGAAGGCGCCGCCCCAGTTCAGTGCTTCATAGATCTTGTCGAACAGTTGCTGGCGGTCGCGCGGCGGGATGAACTGCATCGTGTAATAGGAGACGATCAGGTCCGCCTTTTCGAGAGGATATAGCCGAGCATCCTCGTCAAGGATCGTGATGTTGGGCACATCGGCGCAATGCGCCCGCGCCTTGGCCGTCATCGCCGGCTCGACATCCATCCCGATGAACCTGGCGTTCGGCTTGTGCGCATTGTGAACTGCAAGCTTCTTGAGCAGCTCTCCGGTAGAGACGCCGATTTCATAGACGGTACTCTGGTCGGAAACGAACCAGTCGCTGATCTGGCAGGTCAGGTCATGGCCTTCGACATAAAGCGGAACCGAGTGGCGGATGTGATCGACAAAAGTGTCCGGAACACTCCCCCCGAAATTCCACGCGGCATTCCCCGTTTCGATATTCTGCCCGACTTTCATCGAAATTACCCCCTTTGAACGCAATGGATTGTATCAGCTTGCCGGCCGGCTTGGGAATCGGAATTCAACCTTAACGCGTCGACCCTGCGCACCGTGTCTTCCCGCCCCTTTCCCGCCGCGATCGAACGCACCAGATCGAGCCAGGCGTTGATCGCAGTCGTCTCGCTCCAGCGCGTTTCAATCGCTGCCCTGCCAGCGGCCCCCAAACGGTCGCGATAGGCCCGATCGCCCATTAGCGCGGCGATTGCCGCCTTGAGGCTCGCGGCATCATCGAAGAGCAATCCCGCGCCGCTTTCTTCGACGATCTGAGGGTATGGCCCCAGGTCGCGCGCAATAACGGGCGTTGCCTCCCGAAACGCCTCAAGCGCAACCATCGGGAAGACTTCATAGCAAAGCGAGGGTGCGACTAGCGCGATCGCGTTTCGGTAGAGGCTGGGAAGCGTGTTCGGCGCGACGGAGCCCAGAAAGCGGACGGTCGGGCGCCCGGCCGCCAGCGTCCGCAATTCGGGTTCGAATTCGCCGGTTCCCGCGATCAGGAGGTCGGCAGGGCTGTCTGCATCGAAGCAGGGGATGATATCCTGCAACCCCTTGTACATCTCGAGTCGGCCCACGAAGAGGAAATAGGGGCGCTCCTGGACCGGCGGAGAGGTCGAAACCACGGCCTTCGCAACGCTGTCTGGCATAAACGACGCCATGGGAACCATCTCTTGTGCAAGGCCGAACGCCCGGTGATTGTCCGCCACTGACTTGCTGAGCGCGATGATCGCATCGACATGCGCAAGGCTGTCATCGAGCAATGACGTCTGCCGCCAGACTTGGGGCGGACGCCTGAAGGCCAGCGAACAGCGAAAACATTCGCGTCCGTCGCACAATTCGCGGTTGTGCCGCCAAAGGATGTGATTTTGACAGACCAGCCAATGCTCATGCGCCGTATAGAGCTTGACGCCTTCGCCCAGGGCAAGGATCCCCGGCCCGCCAACCAACGAAATGTTGTGATAGTGGATGACATCGAAGCCCTTGGCGAGGATGGCTTCGATCGCCGCGCGCTGGACGATCGGCCGACCCGTCTGCTGGGTCAGCAAAGCAGACATCAGCGGCGCGCCGCTTTGCAGCCGGTGAACGGTGACGCCTTCCGGTTCGGACTCGGGCGGCGGCGCTGGCGGCGGGTGCAGCGCATTTGTGCCGACGCGCCACGCATCCGCATCATAGATGACTTCGACCTCGCAGCCGCGCCGTGCAAGCGAATAGACAAAGCTTTGCACGTAACGACCGTCGCCGCCGAAATTGCAGGGCGGGTAAAAGGTCGTGACGACCGCCACGCGCAGCGGGCGGGCCGCGCCTTCGCTGGCGCGGGCTGCGTTCATGCCGCGGCGGCAGGCGGCGCGGCGGCCTCTTGAGCGACTGACTTGCGTCGCAGGACAATTTTGCCGCCGCTCTCCATGACGTCAAAACTGCGCAGCTTGAACGCCGCGCAGGACGAATGTCCATCGGCGAGCGCGAACGCAATGCCATGTCCTGGACAAAAAATCTGGGTTTCGTCATGCGCGCCGTCGATCAGGTCGACAGCCCGGTGCGGGCAACGCCGGTCATAGGCGCGCACGCCCTGCGGCGTTCTCACCAGCAGCAACTTCAGGCCCGGCGCATCGACGCCCAGCTTTTCGCCAACCTTCAGGTCGGAGGATTTCGCCAGCACGAAGTCTTCGCTGGACGCCCTGTCCCCAGAGAGCGAAACAAGATGCGTGTGCGGATCGGGCTTTACCGCTGCATCCCCGACCGTCGGCTCTCCGTGGAAACGGTTCGCCGGGAAGAGCGACATTTTCGTAAAGCGGCGGTGTGCAACATCGGTGCTTGCATACCAATGTTCTGCGTTGAACGGGGCGTCGTCGTTGAAGCGGGGCACGCCGGGATTGATCCGGATCGTCAACGCAACGCGCGTATCGTCGGAAATATTGACCTGTGTGCCGTGCAACATTTCGGGGTTGAAGAGCAGCAGCTGCCCCGGCTTGAGCTCGACCTTTGTCGGCTTCGGGATTTGGATGCCCGGCTTGAGATACATGCTCTTGGGATCGAAATCGACTTTGTGACCGAACAGTTCGGGATAGAGAATGACGGTATTGTCCTTGTTCACCCCGTCGATCGACAACCATACGTTGAACCCGTCATAGCTGTGGCCATACCAGGTATCGATGTGCGCCGCGTGCGCGCGAGCGAGCGTCGGCAGGTCGCCGTGAAACGAGGATCCGTCATAGGCGATCTGGTGTTCGCGGATCTTTGCGCGCTTGCGAATGCGGCGGGTGATCTGGTTGAGAAAGATCGCCGGGTTGCGCAGGCCGGCCAACACCATCCGCCCCCGATCGCGCCAGTCGTAGGGCGGGCGTTCGGCCTTCCCGCCATCGCGCGCCACAATATGCGGATAGTGAATGCGAAGGACGATCAGGAGATCGATATAGAACGGATCCGCGAGCCCGATCGTCTCATGTCCGACTGCATAGGCCCAATAATAAAGATCGTCGCGAATGCGCTTGTTGACGAAATCCTCAAGCAGCGAGACTTTCGCAGGGGGCAAGTGCTTGTGAAGGCTGCGCAGCCCTTCCTTTTCCAATGCCCGGCGTGCCTCGACGCCGGCAATAGCCTCTACACCCGCATGAAAGGCATCGTGGATCTTGGCGAGAATCTCTTCCTTGCCGGCATAGTCGTCACAAATCTCGACCTTGCCTTCAAAGACGATCGCATGCGCATCCACTTTCTTCGCCGCCGATTCCGCCTTCTGCCGCATTGCTTTTCCCTGACTTTCCGATGTGCCCGCAATGCGGGAATTTTGTCCGCCTGCGCTACCGTATCGCGCTTAAAAACCGATTAAGCTATCGCGAACGATAAACCTTGACTGTGCCTCCGCCCAACGTGCCCTCCAGCTCCGCCGCGAGCGCATAGCGCTGTTTCACACGCGCAAGCGCCGCTTCCTGCTCCGGACGAACATGATCGTCGAACGCGGTCACCAGCCAGACATGTTTCGCCCGCGCCTCAAGCGCCACCAGATCAGCCTCGCTTCCCGTCACGGGCCAGTCCGGCGCAAGATAGCTGTGGAACGGCTCGGATGCCAGACCGAGCGAAGTCGCGGCGTCGCCCGCTTCACGCCCGTCGGCGATCAGGCGCAAGGCGCCTTCGAAATCCTGTTTGGGCTGCGCATAGTTGCGCAACAGAAGAACGGCAGACACCGTCGAAGCAAGGAAGATCCCTGCCACGAACAACGGTATTTCAATCTTGGGCAACCTGAGGAGACGCGCCACCCATCCACAAAGCCAGTGCGCGCCAACGGCGACGCACAGGAAGACAAAGCCGATATCGACAAAGAAGTAGCGCGGCCAGATCCGGAAATCGAGCAACAGGAGAAGGGCAAGCGCCAGCGGGATCGAAAGGACATAAACCGCAACCAGAAGGGGCGCGCGGCGCCACAGGATGACCACTCCGGTCGCAAGCACGAAAAGTGCTCCGCCGAGCGCCACCGGCGCAAGCGGGCCTAGCGCGCTTAGGCTATCCGCAATTTCCTGGATTGCGCGAAGTGGATTGACCCATTCGGCCATGGACGACGTCGTCTTGCCTTGCGAAACCTTGTTCATCGCGGCGAGCACCTGCGTGAAGAGCGGCAGGTGCAGCATCGCGGTCAACCCGCCTCCAAGCGCAAAGCCATATACGGGCGCGATATGACCAAGCCCTGGATAGGGCTTCATAGCCTCCGCCCGCCGCGCGAGCCACGCCACGCCGTAAACAAGCGCATGGCTTGCAAAGAAGAAGCCCGCAGAAAGATGGGTATACATGCCCGCTGCGACACAAAGGCCATAACCCGTCCAGACGCGCCAATCCGGCCGCTTGAGGCCCTTGATGAGAAAGAGCGTGGCGAGGCTCGTCCAGAACAGGATGCCGGTATAGCCCCGGGCATTCTGCGAGAACCAGACATGGTGATAGGAAATGGAAAGCAGCAATAGCGCAAAGAGCGTCGGCACCCGCCCCGCCGGCTCTCGCGCGATCGCCCAGAGCACGGCAAGGCTCGCCAGGCCAAAGAGCATCGCGGGCAGCCGCAGCGCCCAGGCGCTTTCGCCCAGAAGCGCCACGGAGGCCTTGGCCTGAAGGCTGTAGAACATGTGATTGTTGAGCGAGGAAAAGTCCGTGAGCACCTGCCCCAAAGGCGCGCGGACATAGTGAGTCAGCGTGAAAATCTCGTCGTACCAAAGGCCCGCGTCGAGTCCGACGATCCGGACGACCGCAGCCAGAACGAGAATCGCCGCGAGCGTCCAGATTTCCCAACGCTCGATCTTCATTCCCTTGCCTCCAAAATGTCCGAGACGCCCTGCTTCCAGCGGGCGATGGCATCCGCCGGAGGATTGATATCGATCGCGAGCGGGCCGTCGATCATCGCCGCCAGCCGCTCGAAAGCGGTCCGCGCAACGGTCGGCAGGTTGAAATCGCGGCCCATTTCGGTCGCACGATTGTCGATCTCGACAATGATCGCGCGGCGGCCGTGCTGAAGCGCACGGATGCCTCCGTGGAGCCGGTTGCCGACATAATCGAGATCGGGCTCGGACGAGAGCAGCCTGTCATAGGCCGCAAGGCTCGGTTCCAAGATACGGATATCCGCACCGAAGCTTCTCAGATATTCATGGTCTTCGGCCGTCTGGACCCAGGCATGGATGGTCTCGTAGCGCGAACGGAGCAATTCGATCAGCGCACGATCCGCCTCCACATCGCGGATATAGGTGTTGAGCGTCGTCACCACCGACCGGGCCTTCGTCCGCGGCAGGCTGGTACAAAGTTCGGGGCTGAGGCCCCAAAGCGTCGGGCAGCCGGTATTGATGCAGTTACCGATGCCGATCGAGGCCAGCATCCGCGCCGTATAATCGTCGCGAACCGAATGGAGCGCCGTCGGATGGAGGACGCGGCGAAGCAGCCACGCCGTATAGGGATCGGGTTTGGACTGAAACTGGTACCAGCCGACGCCCATCAGCACGACGTTCATGCCAATGAACGCATCCCTTGGGCGCAGCCGCCAGACCGAGCGCACCCACATATGCGAGGCAATGAGGTTCGAGCCGCCAGCGATCACAAGGTCTGCCGCCCGCACAAGCCCGCGGCCCTTTCGCCCCATCGTGTCATGGCTTGCAACCGAGGTGATGAGGACGTCCTTGAGGGGTCGGTCCAACTGCTCGCGGACCGCCTGCATGATGATCTGGTCACCGATATTGGTCGACGCCACCGAAGTATCGAGAAGGACCGCGCGCTTCATCGAACGGCCTTCTGGATGCGGGCGCCGATGATGACCTCGAAATCGGGATCTACATAGTCGAGTTCGGCTGGTTCAAGTTCCTCGAGCGCCAGTCCCTGCAGATAGGCACACGCCGCCAGCACATTGCCATAGGGCGTGACGCTGGCCGTGGCCCCGGGAAACAGTTCCGCTGCAAGCCGCTCGACGGCAGGCGCCGTCAGCCGCCAATATTCGCCCCAATCGTCGCGGCCCAGTCGCCGGCCGATCTTGGAAATGCCCGATGTGGTCAGCAGCAACACACCGCCGGGCTTGAGGATGCGGTGGAGCGTCGCAAGCGCGGCGTTCATGTCCCAGATCATCTGGAGGGTTTGGGTGAAAATGATGCAGTCGAAACTGTCGGATTCGATATGCGGCGCATCGGTCAGGTCGGCAACGATGGTCGCAAGCGGATTGCCTTCGACATAGTGGAGTATTTCGGGCCGGGTCACCCGGCCTGCACCATATTTCTCGATATAGAAGGGATCGCCGAGTTCGAGCGTCCGCCCTTTGATGTCCTCAGCGTTCGCCTCGAGGAAGGCCTCGATATAGTAACGGTCGATCGGGCGCCCACGCTCCATCCCGAAACTCGCGCTCACCGGAGTTACGCGGCGGAGATCACCGAACGACACGCTGCCGCGTGGCGGCCATTGAAGGCGATACTTGCGGCGCACGCTGCCGATCCAGGCGCGCACGCGCGGGCTCAGCAGGTAGCGCAATCCCCGTTCAGCCAATGCTGCCTCCTGCGATCGAGCGAATGGCGCGCAATCCCTGACGAGCGCGCAGATAGGTGCGGCGCCCCTCCAGCAGCCCGGACCATTGTCGGCGACTGCGGAAATAATGCATTTCGATCCGGGGCATGTCGAACCGGTCGCGGCCCGGCCGTGCGAGCGCAAGCCTGGTCCCGAAGGCAACGCGATAATGGCGCCCGATCATTGTCACGACATTGGCTGAGACCCGGCCATAAGGTGCGGCAAAGCTTTCGACCGGCGTGCCGAGCCTTTCCACCAAGTCTTGGGCGCATCCCGCAATCTCCGCCTCGCATGCAGCCGCATCGAGCCCCGTCAGATCGGGATGGGTGCGGCTGTGGCCGCCGAATTCGAACCCTTCGGCTGCCAGCGCGCGGATTGCCTCCCAGTTCATCAGGCTGCGCGGTGGGCGGTTTGCACCCTCCCAGGATTCGACGCCGCCAAGCTGCCGGGTCGGGACAAAGACGAGCGCGGAAAAGCCGTGCCGCTTGAGGATCGGAGCCGCTTCGTCGGCAAAGTCGGCAAAGGCATCGTCGAAAGTGATCAGCGCCCGGCGGTCATCGCCCGAACTCTCCTCGTTCCCGTCGTGCCAGTCAAGGAATGCGCCGAGCCGCGCGCTGCGATAGCCGGCATCGGCAAGCGCGGCCATCTGCATCGCGAAGGTCGCGGGCGGGATGCTCGTCGGGCCGGCGGCGTTGGAAATCGAATGATAGGTCAGGACCAGCATGGCGTCTGCGCTCAATCCTCGACCACATGGGTTTCGAAGACGCGACGATAGTCGTGCCATTTGGCCAGATCGAAGCTGCCATCCGCGCCAAGACAATCGACCGCGCCATGCGCCATCGCCAGTGCATGATGCGTATTGTCATGCGCGAACAGCCCCTGGCGGCCAAAGGTCAGCAGCCCCTTCACGCCTTCCACCCAGCGATCCATGATCGCAAGGTCCGCTTCGAAATTGCGGTCATACACTGGATAGGCATAGGCCAACCTTTGCGTTTCGGTGCAGCGGACCTTGGCCGTGACCGGCAGGCCAACGCCCGCAAGCCATTCGCACAATTTGGCACCCAGCTCATCGTTCGAGAGCGCCCACAGCGGCTCATGCGGATCGCAGGGCAATTCCGCGCACAGGATCGTCACGCCCTCTGGCGCGGTGCTGGCCGAATAATTCTTGGGCTCGGACAGGCGCGAAATCGGCACGGCATATTCGGGGAAATAATGCGCGTCATATTCGGTGAACTGCTGCTGTTCGAGGATGAGATAGATGAGGATCATCCCGCGATAGCGGATGCGCGACGCCGCTTCGGTGACCGCAGCCGGTGGCGGCGGATCCATGAACGACACAAGGCCAGTGATCGGCAGGGTCGACCAGACCTTGTCAGTTTCGATCCGCGTTTCAACGCCATCCTTCATGTATCGGACCGCCTTGACAGCGCCGTTCTCATGCTCGACGGCCGAGACCGACGCTTCGAGCGCGAACGCCGCGCCAAGCCTTTCGGCTTCGGCGCGCAGGGCCTCGCTGATCTGGCCAAAGCCCTTTCGGGGATAGAAGAACCCGCCGGTCTGCGGCTTCTTGAAGCCGGGAACCTGTCCGAGAATCTTCTTCACGATCTTTGTGATCGAGCTTCCAGAAACGCGCCGCGTCGCCAGCGTCACGGCCAGCTCCTCGGGCGGCAAGGCCCAGAGCTTGCGCATATAGGGGTAGTAGAAATTCTCGCTCATCGCCGGGCCAAGCCCCTGATGGAGAACACTGGCGAATGTCGGCTCTCCCGCCGGCGCGCGGCGGAACGGTTTCATGACCGCGTCCCAGAGCAATTGCGCCGTGAATCCCTTGGGAAGGCGGAGCAGGAGATCGACGGGCTTCAACGGAAAATGAATCCAGCGCCCCTTGAGCCTGATCCGTCCGTGCCGGGGCCGCCACAGCAAGTCAGGGCCGACAGCGTCCTGAATCATCTTGAGGATGTGCGGCTCGCTTGCCGGGTGGAGCCTGTGGCTTCCGAAATCGCAATGGATGCCTTCGAGGACGAAGCTGCCCGAATTGCCACCGACGCGCGGTGCGCGTTCGAGCACCTCGACAGCGGCCTTGCCGCTCCGCGCGAGCATCAGTGCCGCGCCAACGCCAGCCGGGCCCGCGCCCAATACCGCAACCTTCTGCATCATGACGGCTCCGCTGCCAATGTTTCGGGGGCGGGGCGCCGCAACTGGACCAGGAAGCCAATGGCGCCGCTTGCATAAAGGACCGACTGCCAGATCAGCCCGATCGCGATCACCTGCCCCGGGTCGGCTCCGAACGGCTTGAGGAGACCGGCCATGCTCGCTTCGCGCACACCCAGCCCGCCAAGGCTGATCGGCGCGATCGCGATGATCTTCGCGGTCGTCCAGGCAAAGAACCAGGCGGCGACCGGTGCCTCGACATGCGCGGCCTGCGCAAAGGCAATGTTGATCCCGACAAAAAGGCACTGCACGGCCATCGAGATCGCCAGGCACAGCAACAGCCGGCCCGGGCTTTGTGCCAGGTCTGCCGCCGCATGCACCATGCTGGCCAGCACACGGGAGATCTTGCCCGAAGGCGTCCGGCGCGCCAGCATTCGATCGAGGACTGGCGCCACAACAAAGCCGGCGACCACAAGAAGAAGCGACCCAAGCAGGACCCAGCGCAATTCGGACCCCTCATAGAGCTTCGGCCCCCAGGCAAAATAGGCCCCGGCCAGCGCGATCAACACCAGCCCGAGCGTATCGAGCAAGCGGTCAGCGACCGAGCCCATTGCCAGCCGACCCTTGTCGGCCGCTTGACCGAAGACCAGCCCCGCCCGCACGACATCGCCGCCGGCGACCCCGGGCAGCGCCAGATTTGCCGCCAGTCCCGCAAGATGGGCGCGAAACGCCTGGCGATAACCGATGCCCTCGCCGATCAGGAGGCGCCATTTGGCCGCCGCCGCTGCATGCCCGGCAATGAACAGGCCCAGAGCCGCGAGCCACAGGCCCGGCGAAAACTGACGCGCCGCTGCCCAGACGTTCGCGAACGGCACAAAGTGGAAGATCAGCGCCAGCATCGCGGCGCTGACACAGATGCGCACAAGCCAGATGCCCGGCACGCGGGGTCTGCCTGTCCTTCCGGGCATGGCCTCTGTGCTCACTTGACGGCAATATCCGCGCGAGATCGCAGGTTCAGCCGGGAAATCATGTCGGCAATCAGCCCCAGCGCCCACAACAGGACCGCGCCAAGCAGGCCAAGCACTGCGGTTTCCGAAAGATTGTCGATATAGACGTCATAGACCGCCTTGACGAAGCCCATCACGAACAAGAGCATCCCGGCGGGCAGATAGACCCGAAGCGGCTGGAAATAGACCGTCAGGCGGAAGACAAGGAACATGAAGCGCCCGAAATCGCTTGCCCGGATCTTGGACTGCCCCACCCGCTTTCCATAAACGATCGGCAGATAGGAGACGCGCATTCCCGATGCCAGCATGCACAAGGTCACTGTGGTCGTGAACGAAAAGGCGTCAGGCAGAAGGGGCACAAAGCGTTCAAGCGGTTCGCGCTGAAAGACCCGAAGGCCCGAATTGAGATCGGTGATTTCGTGCTGCGCGAGCAGGCTCGCCAACTTGTTGAGCGTCCATTTGGCCGGCCGCCGGATCAGCGGCACACCTTTCATGGCCGCGCCGCGATCGCCGACAACCATATCGTTGTAGGTCGCCATCGCGATCATTTCGGGCAGGTATGAGGCGGGGTAGGTCCCGTCGGCATCCAATATGGCGACAAGCGGGGCCGTGCTGACCGCAATCCCCGCCTTGAGTGCGCGGCCATAGCCGCCATTGTGCGGGAAGTTCACAACCTCCACGCCCGTTGCGCGCGCGCGCTCCAGCGTATCGTCGGTTGACCCGTCATTCACCACGATGATCTCGTACGAAATGCCCGCCGCGCCAAGAACATCGCGAACCGACGCAATGGTCTCTACAACCGCGTTCTGTTCATTATAGGCCGGAATTACGACCGAAACATAAGGCGTTCCGCCAACCTGCTTTACCAGATTCCCGGATACCCCGCCGACTTCGACCAGCTCCAATTGCTCTGCCAAATGCTTACCCCCGCTAACTGATGCTCACCGCCCCGATAGATGGTAAACGTCTATATAAGGTGAATACGGGAAGGCCAATCTCTCCCCAGGACAACCGGAACATTCGGGGCCGAATTCAACTTCATTATAACCGCGAATTGCTGCTTGCCCAGCAAACTCGAGTGAGCAAGACTGGCCGGGGCCGACGTATGAGGCGCCTTTCCAAATGGACGATCCATTCAATCTCGCCCGGTTCGTTGCAGCGCAGGACGGCATCTATGACGTTGCGCTCTCCGAAATTCGGGGCGGAAGTAAGCGCAGCCACTGGATGTGGTTTGTTTTCCCCCAGATCGCCGGACTCGGCTTGAGCCCGATCTCCAAAAGATATGCCATTGCGTCCGCCGATGAGGCGCGCGCCTATCTCGACCATCCCGTGCTTGGGGCCCGCTATCGCGAATGCGTGGACACGCTGCAACGCTTGCCCGGGAGCAGCGCGGAGAAGGTTTTTGGGCATGTCGACGCGCAAAAGCTGCAGTCTTCGCTGACGCTGTTTTCTGCTATACGCGCCGACGGGCTTTTCGAAGCTGCGCTGAACCGGTGGTTCGGCGCACAGCGCGATGAAACGACGCTGCGGCTTCTCAAAGAGCAGGGGCACGAAGGTTGAGGGGGCGCACGGCATTGATGCACAGGCTGTTTCGCCTCGCTTCCGCACTGGCTTGGGCCGCCGCCTTTATTGTTTTTCCCGGAATCCCGGACACGATAGCCGCCAAGCCGTTCGCGCCCCCAGTGGGCCCTGATGTCGAAGACTATTCGCCGCCTTTCTCCGGATCGAAGGAGACGAAAGCCTGGAAGAAGGCTTACTATGGCGGAGACCGGGTCTATGCGGAACTCATCGCGCGCCGGATGATGGCGAGCACCGAAACCTTCAAGCCGGGCCAGATTTTCAAACGGGTCGAGGCGTTGTTCGCTTTTGGTCTCACACTGGATGAAATTCGCCGGCACTCGGAGGCCGAAACGACGTTTCGCGAAGGTCTGGCGCTGTTGAAACCCCTGATGGGATCGGCCTCCGATGATTTGGCGTCCAACCCCCGCACTGCGCGGGCGCGCGATTGGGCGCGGTATTTCGAGATTCACCTGCAACAAAATCTTGGGCGGCAAGGCCGTATTCGCGAATCCAACATGCTGATCTCGATCATCCCGCACGCCGCCGGGCCGGGAAGCGAAGTCGTATCGTCCAGCACCGAAGTCGCAGGTGTCGGAGGGATGTTCGGTATCGCAACCGACCTGCAAACGGGAACAGGCGCGGGCGTAACGCTGACAGCGGCGCAAAGAGCCACGCGCGACGAACTGAACGTGAGAGCGGCGGATGCTGCAAACGGGCAGGACAAGACGGCCTACCGAGACGCGCTGAAGCGGCTGCTGGATTTCGACGCGCCGCTTTACGGGCACGATGCGTTGCAGATCGCATATGATCTGCGCCGTCTGGCCGATGCCGAATACGACCTTGGGCGAAACGACGAGTCCCTGGCGCTGGCGCAACGGGCGGTCGCGATCCACGAACATCAATCCCAACAAAGACCGAACGAGATGATTGCCGCGCTGCAGTCGCTTTCGAATGCCATCGAAGCCAAGGGCGACGCACACGCCGCAGAAACGCAGTTGCGGCGCGCGATGGAATTGCAGGGGCGCTCGGCAAATCCCTATCTGGGGCTCGATCTCGCGGCGAACTTGTTCGCGCAAAACAGGCTTGCCGATGCGGAGGCTCAGTATCGCCTCGCGCTCGAAGGGCGTCGCCTTGACTCAACGACGGAACGCCAGGTCCGCGTCTTTCTGGCCTATCTTGGCATCCAGCAGGGGAATTATGCTGCCGGCGTTAATGAGTATCGCTCGGTATGCGGCGATATTGCCGAACTTGCGGCTCAGTCTGCGCGCGGTTCACGCGCTTCCCCCGCGTCGGTTTCTGCCAGAAATGAAACGGCCGAATGCGCGACCCGGCAGGCTATCGCGCTTTGGCGGTGGAGCGAACTGGGGGGCGGATCGAACGTGGCAGAAACC
>Ga0209023_10001982_pt1 | contig 26374 bp, 23 predicted proteins | sample LakOneMetagenome_FD_187468 | JGI IMG/M metagenome (GOLD analysis project Ga0209023, IMG submission 187468) | Freshwater and sediment microbial communities from Lake Erie, Canada (SPAdes) (version 2) | ecosystem: Environmental > Aquatic > Freshwater > Lentic | place: Lake Erie, Canada...
CAATTGGCCGTTAGCGCAGGATTAGCCAATGTTAGAGGTAAAAAAGGTGCCATGATAATTGACGGCGATTTACAAGATCCACCAGAATTGGTTAACGAATTTTATGAATACCTTTGTAACGGTTACGATGTGATCTATGCCATCAGAAAAAACAGAAAAGAAGGAATTCTTAAAAAAATGGCCTATGCCAGTTACTACAGATTGCAAAAGAAAATCTCCAGTTTTAACATTCCAATAGACAGTGGCGATTTCTCAATGCTAAGTAAAAGAGTCGTTGATAACATGAACAGCATGCCCGAACAAAGCAGATATCTTCGCGGTATGCGTGCATGGGTCGGATTCAAACAAATTGGCTACGAATACGACCGCGACGAACGACAAGCCGGAGAAACCAAATACAGTTGGAAAAAACTATTTGAATTGGCGTTTAACGGGATTTTCAATTTCAGTGATTTTCCAGTAAAAATAATTACAAGACTTGGGTTTTTTACGGTGTTTTTTTCATTGATTTATTTTGCTTATAATGTATACAGAAGAATCTATTATAATGATGTGCCACAAGGTTTTACAGCTACAATTTTAGCCATAATTCTATTCAGTGGTGTTCAATTAATTTCATTAGGATTAATTGGAGAATACGTGTTAAGAATATACAATCAAGTGCGTAATAGACCATTATTTGTGGTTGATAAAATAATTCAAGACGGAACGGAAAAATCAAATAACCAATAATCATGCAACACGATTACTACAAAGAATATTATGATCTTGAGAGAAAACATTGGTGGTTTGTTGCAAGAGAAAAAATCATAACCAACTATATTAAAAAATTAATTCAAGAGAAAACACTTGTTGGTCAAGATTTAAAGATTCTGAATGTAGGATGTGGGCCAGGAAGAAGCTCCCAATATTTATCGGTATTTGGAAATGTGGTGTCGGTAGAATATGATAAATATTGTTGTGAATTTGCATCTGAAAAAACAGGTTTAGAAATCATTAATGGTTCAATAACCGAGTTGCCTTTTGAAGATCAGTCGTTTGATTTAGTATGTGCTTTTGATGTTATTGAACACGTAGAAAATGATTTGTTGGCCGTAACAGAAATGAAAAGAGTTACCAAAAAAGAGGGAGTTATTTTCATAACGGTGCCTACATTCATGAGTTTATGGAGCCATCACGATGTTATTAATCATCACTTTAGAAGGTATAAACTTCCTGAAATAGAAAGACTTTTTAATACAGTAAAAGACGGAAACAAAATTTATACATCCTATTTTAACTTTTTTCTGTTTCCACCAATTTACATGGTAAGAAAGTTAAGCAACCTTTTAAAAGCAGGAAGTAAAAGATCGGGTTCTGGCAGTGATTTTGAAGCGTTTAAACCCGGAATATTAAACGATTTATTATACAGGTTAATGAGTTTTGAAAGCAAATTTTTAAATAAAAACATCAAACTTCCTTTTGGAGTTTCATTGTTATATACTTGGAAAAAATGAAAAAAATAGTAATATCAAAAAAATATTATTTTGATTATGGGTTTCCACTAATAATAACAACTATTATTATTCATGTTTTATATGGTCTTTCTATATTGAATCCGAACAATATTAAATGGTTGATGTCTGTTTATCATGATTGGGGCACTCATTATTTAGGTTGGGCTTATTATAGAAATGAACCTTGGAGTTTTCCTCTTGGCGAAGTAAAAAACTACTATTATCCAGTAGGGACTAATGTTGGTTTTACTGATTCAGCACCACTTTTTGCTTTTATTTTTAAACTTTTTTCAGCAGTCTTACCGAAGCAATTTCAATATTTAGGGATGTTATTGTTTTTATGCCACTTTCTAGTTGCTTATTATGGAATAAAAATTTTCAAACTTTATAAGGTAAACAACTTTTTAATTATTCTTGGGGTTATTTTATTAACTTCTAATCCTGTTTTGGTATTTAGAGGAATTCATCCTGCACTTAGTACTCATTTTTTAATTTTAGCATCGATATATAATTATCTAAGGACTAGTAATATAAATACCGCTAATAAAATTAACTACAACCAAATGTTAATATTTTTTCTTGCAGTTACTATAAATCCTTACATAGCAATGATGGTAGCGGGTTTCAATATTATAATTCCGTTAAAAAATTATATTTTTGAGAAAAGCATATCTTTTAAAAAGCTAATATACTTTCCTTTAGTTTCTTTTTTATCCGGATTGTTTTTTTGGATTATTTTTGGGATGATAAATATTGGTAATTCAACTTCTACTAATTTAGCATCTTCTGATAATTTTAGACAATACAGTTTTAATTTAAACTCTTTTTTCAATTCTTACGGTCACTTTTCAAAATTTTTTCCAGATTTAGGAATGATTGATGAAAAGCAATATGAAGGATTTGCTTATTTTGGTGCAGGTATATTTTTGCTTATTTTTTTAACAACAATCTATTATTTAGTTGCGTTTAGAAAAAATAAAGGAACTTTATCAAATAAAAAGAAATTTTATCCACTATATTTCCTTTGTTTTGGATTATTCATTTTTTCATTGTCATGTCAAATAAGCTTTGGTAAAAAGGTTCTTTTTGAATATCCAATACCAAATATAATAGAGAAGTTAGGCTTTACTTTTAGGGCAAGTGGCAGATTTGTTTGGCCTTTATATTATCTAATTCTTATTTTTTCTTTGCTTCTTTTTTTTAAAACAAAAATTAATAGTAAAGTAAAAACGTTTTTATTATTAACAATTGTATTCATTCAACTATACGATATTCAAGTGTTGATTACAAAAAACAATTTAACATCTGGAGATTTCCATACTAAATTGACAGATAATAAATGGATTTCTGTTTTTAAAAACTTTGATGAAATAATAACTTATCCTCCTTTTGAAACTACGCTAGGATACAACATGGATTATCAAGATTTATGTTTTCTTGCTTTAAAAGCAAACAAGCCCATCACAAATGGCTACGTGGCTCGAGTAAACAATGCAGATAAAGACAAATATAGAGACAATTTGTTACGAGATATAAAAACAGGAAACATAAAGGAAGGTCAACTATTTATTACCACATCAAAGTATCTGGATGATTTTGACGTGTTAATTTTCAGAAGAAAAGTTAGTATTTCTAAAATAAATGATTTCTTTTTTATTTATTCACAGAAAAAGCAAAATTTAGTAGATAGAATTGTAAATTCAAACGAATCAGAAAAAGCATATATTAAGACAATCCTCAATCAGTACAAAAATCAGGGTTCAATTAACTATAATCTAAAAAAGATTGACATAAAAGAGACTGGGAACATTAAGTATTACATAGATAATTTCAATTATGAAAATGATGTTTTACAAATGAGAGGATGGGCATTTATTAAAAACACAAAGACAAACCTTGGAGATTCTATTTTTTTGACTTTAACAAGAAATAAATTATCCTATATTATTCCGTTAAAATTAGAAAAAAGACCAGATATAACTAGTGCAAATTCTAATGGATATTTAGATGATGCTGGTTTTAATTCAGTACTTTTTACGGATGCATTAGAAAAGGGGAACTACAGTATGGGAATATTAGTAAAGGATATAAAAGGTAATTTAATATATACTAAAACAGAAAGGGTGTTAAATAAAACATCAGAGAAAGTTGTATTTAAAGAAGAAATTACTTCATATAATGATTTACCAGTAGTAAATCAAAAAAACATTAAATTTAATTTATCTCTTTTTTCTCCGATTAAATCAGATGGTACAGGATTGAAGTTCTTCGAAAATGCTTTAACAAAATACCAACCATTAAATTTAAAAAAAGGGAATTACAAAATTTATGTTCAAGGTATAAGTTATCCAGCGAAACCATTAAAAGGGAAAAATGCACACTTTGAAATTAAACTTAATGGAGTTAAAAAAGGAGATTTTTATTTGAGTAACACATCGCAAATGGATAAGAAAATGGTAGAATTTAATCTAGAAAAAAACCAAATTGTGACTTTAGAACTTATCTATGATAATGATGAAATGCTTAACAATATTGATAGAAACGGAATTATTACGGAAATAGAGATCATAAAAGAATAGCAAAATGACTTCTTATTTAAGTCAAAAAATTAGATTTATATCGTTTCTTTCCATAATAATGGTTGTGGTTTTACATTGCTATAATTTAGACAGCAAACAAAACGGAGTTGTTTTACATTTTGATAAAGATTATAATTGGTTTTTTCAAAACCTCTTTTCATACGGAATAACAAGGATCGCAGTTCCGCTATTTTTTATGATATCAGGCTATTTGTTTTTTTTAGGTTTTACAAATCAAAAAGGCGTCTTAATTGATAAAATCAAAAAAAGAATTAAGACAATTATGATTCCTTACTTCTTTTGGACTATTATGGGAGTTTTATTTTATTTTATAATACAATCTGTACCAAAACTTCAACCTTTTTTCAATAAGAAATTAGTTATAAATTACGATTTTTCAGATTGGATAAATGCTATTTTTGTTGATTTAATTCCTTATCAACTGTGGTTTCTAAGAGATTTAATTGTTTTAGTTTTTATTTCATTTATCATTTATGTTACAATTAAGAAGACAAGATTTTTATTGGTACTTGTTTCATTCTTTTTTTGGATTTTCAATCAAAACACTATTTTTTTATCAAGTGAATCAATTTTGTTTTTTTCAACTGGAGCAACAATTGCATTATATTATCCAGATTATCCAAATAAATTATTTACAAATAGAAAGATGATATTGATATGGATAGCTCTTCTTGTGATAAAAATTCTATTTATGTATTTTTATGAAGATCAAAAAGCAATTATAAATATTATTCACAAAATGTCTGTAATAATTGGTTTATCAGCAATTTGGAATTCATATGACATTATATACCCTAAAATGAAAACAAGTATATTTAAGGAAAATAAATTTTTAGATTATTCTTTTTTTATATATGTTTTTCATGAGCCTTTATTAACCATTGTTAAAAAGTTAATGTTTTTAGTTGTTGGAAAAAAAGAAGTAAGTTATTTCATAATTTATTGTATTTCTCCATTCATTGTAATTTCAATTTGCCTAATAGTCGGAAATATATTAAAAAATCATTTCAATAAATTTTATAAGTTTACGACAGGTTATAGGTAGTAAAAAAAAAGACCCTTAGTCTTTACATAAAGTAAAAAAAGTATAATTTTGCAAAAAATAAAATAAAATGATGACAAATAGAATTTTAATTAGTTTATTACTGATACTGACCTTAAGTTCGTGTAAAAATGAGTCAAAAAATGAAAATGACTCACCTGTTAAAGAAAAAGAGGCTGAAAACAAAAACAGTTTTACCATAACAATTAATGCAATTGTAAAAAAAGATGATAGTTTTCAGGTGTTTTTTAAAGAACAAGATGATCAAAAGCCATTTGATGAAAAAAATTCTGTTTATGCTGTTTTTAAAGGAAGTGATTCTCCACAAGATATAGTTTTTAATTTACCAGAAGATGTTGTTCCAAACTATGTTCGCTTTGATTACGGAATTAACAAAGAGCAAAGTGAAATAATTTTAAATAGCTTTAAAATAAGCTATTTTGGAAAAACATTTGAAATAAAAAACAATGAGTTGGCTAATTTTATTAGTTTTAATGAAGGAACTTTAAAATTTAATAAGGAAAAAGGTTCTATTACTCCATTTATTTTAAAAGACGGATCGTATGATCCAATGTCTTTTACGAGTACGACTCTTTATGACAAAATCCAACAATTATTAAGACAGTAATTAATATAAAAAAGCTAAAAACCATCCCTTAAGGATGGTTTTTAGCTTTTTTAGACTCTATTGTTAAAACCAATTATATTTGTGTTAAAATATTTTCTCTTGATAAAAAACCTACAACAAAAGTTTTTTCAGAATAAAAAAATAAGGAATTTTTTTATTTATGGATTTGGTCAAGCCATCAATTTAATCAGCCCTATTTTGGTTATACCCTATATTGTATCTATTTGTGGAAAAGAGGGTTTAGGTAAAATAGGAGTAGGGTATTCGTTTGCATTAATATTTAATGTTTTAATCGATTATGGTTCTTACATTAATGGAACCAAAGAAATATCTATCAATAGGAATAATTTAGACGTTTTAAGAAAAAAAGTTACATCAATTTATGTAATGAAGTTTTACTTGTTACTTTTTTTTAGTTTCATTGCGTTTTTAATAGTTCAATTTACCCCTTTTTTTTATAAAGAAGCTATGGTTTTTTATTTTAGTTTTCTTTGTGTTGTTGGCCAATTCATTAATCCCACTTGGGTTTTTCAAGGAATAGAGAACTATAAATGGATTTCATTTGTAAACATACTTTCCAAAGCAATTTATGTTGTTTGCGTATTTACTTTTATAAAAAATCATAACGATTATGTTTATGCCAATGCTTTTTTGGGTTTGGGCTTAATTATATCTAGCGCAGTAGGTTTAGTGGCTGTAGTAAAACAATATGATTTAAAACTATACCATGGGGTTTCCGAAGAAGCATTAGTATTAATAAAAGATGAATTTTCACTAACATTTTCACAACTATTTTTATCGTTTTACCAATATTTACCAATAATAATTGTCAGTGCAATTGGCGGAAACACAATGGCAGGACAATTTAGAATTATTGATCAAATTATCATGGTTTTTAGGACCTATTTGCAAATGTTTTTTAACTTTGTATATGCTGATGTGTGTCTACAATTTTATCAGAATATTAAACATGGAATGAAATCCTGGGTCAAATATAATGGTTTAAATTATCTGTTAATTATATTTCTAGTAGTCGTTGTTTTTTTTCTATCAAATAATATTTTATTGTTTTTTAAAATCAAACCTTTTGAAATAAACGTGATGGTTTTTTATTTAAAAACAGGGTTACTCATCCCTTTATTTATGGGATTTTCATTTGCCTTAAAACAAATAATTTTTGCCTTAAATAAAAACAAACAATACATAAGAATTACAATAGTTACTACATTATTAAGTTTAGTATTACTTTATTTTTTAATTAGTTCATATGGTTTAGTAGGGGCTTTTATTACAACCATTACGATTGAAATAATTGTTATTATTTTATATTGCATAACATTAAACAGCAATAAAAAACTATATCAAACCCAAGAATAAATTAATCATGAATAAATACATTTACCATATCTTGTTTTTATCGTGTATTGTCGTATCCATGTTTCCGAACTATGAATTGACATTTGCAGTTTGGACGTTATCCTTTTTACTAACTTTAAGAAAGACATATTCTGTAGTTTTAATAAAATATATTTTAATTTTCTTTTCAATACTTGTAATCGCTTTTATTTCCTCATTTTTTGATAAAGCTACTTTATTTTTAAAAATTAGGGATTTTACGTATTTGGCAAAACCAATATTAGGCATGCTTGTAGGTTACCAATTATGTCTTCATTCTAGTAAAAAAGCATTAAGACTATTCGTTTACACCGGTTTATTTCTTGCTTTATTACATTTGATAATTGTATTTATAATTTTTTTAAATTATAAAACATTAGACATGAATCTAATTAGGTCCAAGGCAGGTTATTTCAGCGATTATGAAATATATGTCCTGATATTATTGTTATTCAGAAAAGAATTTAAATTAGAATTTTCTAGAAAAAGAGCCTTCTTAATATTAATAATTGTTGGATTTTCAAGTTTTTTATATTTAGCCAGAACAAATGTGATTCAGTTTGTGATTCTTTTTATAGGATTAAAAGGTTATTTTACTTTAAATAAACAAGCGATTAAAGTTTTAACAACTGTTATTTTATCTACATTGTTAGCTTATGGCGCAATATATTATTCAAATCCAAAAAGGAATGGAAAAGGAATTGAGGGATTTCTTTATAAAATAAAAATTGCTCCAATTGAGCCTTTTAAAACTAAAATAAATAAAGAGGATTGGAAAGATTTTAATGACAATTACAGATCATTTGAAAACATTATAGCAGTAAAGCAAGTTTCCAAAAACGGCTATAGAGCAATATTTTTTGGTGAAGGTCTCGGATCTTCTTTAAATCTAGGAAGATTAGTGCTTTCAAATGACGGAGAATATGTAAGATATATTCCAATTGTTCACAATGGATATATGACGGTTTTTTTAAAATCAGGAATTTTAGGAGTGATTTTTCTAATAAGTTTTATAATTATTCTATTTAGGCAAAAAAAATCAGAAATCCCGATAGTTAATCAAGTCAATTATTTATTAATTGGAACAGCGGTTTTTCTAATTATTTCAAATTGGGTTTTTTTAGGTTTGTATCTAAAATTGGATAATAAATCAATCATTATTGGTTTTTTTATTGCATTAAAACAGATATTGAATCGCGAGCAAACCATTTTATTACAAAACAAAACTAATGAAAACTAATATTTTTGTTGATTGTCACGTTTTTGATGGAACCATGCAGGGCACATCAACCTATTTAAAAGGATTGTACAAAGAATTGATAAAAGAAACAGATAAACATTTTTTTTTAACAAGTTCTAATCCTGAAAAACTTAAAGCAGTTTTTGGAATACATGATAACATAACTTTTCTAAAGTATAAATCCAAAAATAAATTTTTAAGATTAATTTTTGACATTCCAGATATAATTAAAAAACACAAAATTGAGTATGCACATTTTCAATATATTGTTCCTCCAATCAAAAGATGTAAATATATTGTAACTGTTCACGATGTCTTATTTATAGATTTTCCTGAATATTTCCCTTTTTTTAATAGAATAAAAAACACTTTTCTTTACAGATTTAGTGCAAATATTTCTGATATTATTTTAACAGTTTCAGAATATTCTAAAGAGAAAATCCAAACCCATTTTGGCATTCAAAATATATTGATAACCACAAATGCAGTAGATGAAGCTTTTTTCGAATCATATGATAAACAAGACATTAAAGAAAAAATTAATACAGAATATGGTTTATCAAACTACTTAATTTATGTTAGTCGATGGGAACCAAGAAAAAACCATCATTTACTTTTGAAAAGCTTCGTTGATTTAGAATTATATAAAAAATATCAATTATTATTTATAGGTGATGAGAGTTTAGAAAATAAAAAATACAATGATTATTTTCAAGGTTTAGAAGACCAAATAAAGAAAAAAATAGTGAAACTTGAAAAAGTTGATTTTGAAACTATGCTTTTACTTTTAAGAGGGTCTGAAGCTTCAATTTATCCATCAATAGCTGAAGGATTTGGAATTCCTCCATTAGAATCAATAGCGGCAAAAATACCTACGATATCATCAAATGCTACGGCAATGCAGGATTTTAAACTAATAACTCCACACACATTCAATCCATTAAACAAAACAGAGTTTGAGGAACAACTTTTAATTTTATTAAACACTGGAAATCAGGAATTAGAACAACTGAAACAAAATCTAAAAGTTAAATATAACTGGCAAAATGCTGCTAAAGTTCTAAATGACGCTATAGATAATACTAAAAAAAAATAGATTTACTGATTCTTAGCCGTTCCGCTACCAAAAAATTTATTTTTAGTTTGCACCAAAAAATTAAAGTTCTTAGCCAACTGTTTCTTAAAAAACGAAGCATCGTCTTTTGGAAACCAATCCGTAGTTCTTGGAGTTTCTAAATGCCTATTATGCACTTGATAGGCATATGTCGCAATTGAAGTTCTGTATTTCCCTTCCGGAAAATTAGTCATGTCATATCCGTGTAAAGTATACGGAGCACATTGTTGAATAATCATTCTGTTAAAAGGAACATCTAAAGAAGCTTCTTTATCAGTTCGCAAATCTTTTATCTTTAATTGACCTTTGTATTCTTCTTTCCAATCTTTGTTCAAATACAAAAGCAAATTTAATTCTCGGTACCAGTTTTTGTTAATAGGATGGTAATTAAAATCCAAATGCATGTCTAGAAAACTATTTTTCTTTCCTTGATGCAATCCACCACCATGGTTTTTTGGATCAACAAAAATTTCTTTAGCAGTTATATAGGTCAAAATTTTATTGAACCGATCAGACGATAAATCATGATACAATTCATCCAGTTCTGGACATAAAACTTTATAATTCGATTTTTCAAATTTATTATTTGCAAAAGCATAATCACGGCTCTTGTTCTCTAATTCAGGAATAGAATCATAAGCCTTTAAAAGCTTTTCTTCTTCACAAAAATCATCTATAATTAAATGTGGAAAAGGCTGAGCAGTTAAGTATTTAAGACGTAAATTATCTAAGTTTTGCTCTAAAAAATCAAACTTAATCATATGAATAGAATTAAAAAACAAAAGTAGAAATAAAAGTTTAATTAAAAACTGATTAAAGTCATAAAACAATTGTTAGAAAATGTAAAATTTTATCAAATCATAATAAAAAGATTAATATTACATGTATTTTTGCAAACCAAAAGATTTTAATTGCATGAAAATAGCCATTCTAGGAACGCGCGGTGTACCCAATTTTTACGGTGGCTTTGAGCAATTTGCAGAGTTCTTTTCGGTATATCTTGCCGAGAAAGGACATGAGGTTTATGTCTACAATTCTCACGATCATCCGTATCAAGAAACCACTTTCAAAGGCGTAAACATCTTACATCAATACGATCCCGAATGTAAAATAGGAACCGCAGGACAATTCATCTATGATTTAAACTGCATTTTAGATGCTAGAAAACGTAATTTTGATATCATTCTGCAATTAGGGTATACCAGTAGTTCTATTTGGTGCAAACTCTTACCTAAAAAATCAATTATTATCACCAATATGGATGGTTTAGAATGGAAACGAACCAAATATTCTAAAGCCGTTCAAAAAGTGCTTTTGTATGCTGAGAAATTAGCTGTTAACAGCAGTGATTACTTGGTGTCCGATTCTATTGGAATTCAGAATTACATTCAAAAAAAATACAACAAAAACTCCACCTACATAGCCTATGGAGCGCACCAATTTACAAATCCAAATGAAGCGTTACTAGCAGAATACAATTTAGAAAAGTACAAGTTCAATATGATTTTGGCTCGATTAGAACCCGAAAACAATATTGAAACCATTTTAGACGGTGTGGTTTTAAGCAACGATACCACCACAACGTTGGTCATTGGAAACCACAACACCAAATTTGGAAATTACTTAAAAGAAAAATTCAAAGCTAGCGCACACATTCGTTTTATGGGTGCTATTTATAATTTAGAACATTTAGACAACCTACGCTATTACTCTAACCTTTATTTTCACGGACATTCAGTAGGTGGTACCAATCCATCGTTGCTAGAAGCAATGGCGTCTAAAGCACTTATTATTGCGCACAACAACGAGTTTAATGGTGCGATTTTAAAAGAAAACGCCTATTATTTTTCGAATGCACAAGAAGTGAAAAAAATTATCACAGAAATCAAAAAAAATGATAACTTGCGATTGATTCAAAATAACTTCGATGCTATTGCGAACGAGTACAATTGGAATACAATAAATGGCAAATATTTACAACTTTTTGAAGACTGCATTTCCGAAAACAATTGATTTTTTTAGAAATCCTTCGGTATTCATTTATCTCTTAGCAGCCGTTTTAATCTCTATTCCGCTCAAAAATATATTTGTCAGTCTGTCCATCATTCTTTTTGTAGTGACCGCACTTTTTTACCTCAAAAAAGACAAATTTACCATCAATAAATTCCAGATTTTACCATTAGCATTTTATGCAATAATGGCGCTATCATTACTTTGGACTAGAGATATAAAATTATCAATGTCGGGTTTACAAAAAGAATTACCCTTTGTTTTCATTCCACTTGCTTTTGCATGTATTCCAAAATTAAGCCGAATAGACATCTATAAATCCTTCCGATTGTACAGCTTCGGAATGGTGTTGTTTGCCTTGTATTATTTTACCAATGCTGCTGTTCGATATGCTAATTCGGGCGACATATCGGTTTTTTTCTATCACGAACTAGTTACTAAAGACATCAATGCCATTTACGTTTCAGTATTTGCTTCATTTGCGGTTTTTTATTTTATTTCCTTACCAACTAAAAACCTACTCGATAAAATTGCGTTGTTTGTGCTTTCGGTATTGGTGTTTTTATTGTCATCCAAAAGTATCATTACGATTGATTTTATTTTAATTATCTGTTACTATTCCTTTTTTGCACCCATTCCAAAAGGAGTCAAAACTACAACCATTGTTACCGTTGGTGCCTTTGTTTTAGGTTCATTGTTTTTTGTAAAAGAAGTAAAACAGCGATTTTTATTAGAATACGAAACGGCATTTGTAGACAATACTGTTAATAATAAAATAGGAAATGACAATGCCAAAGTATATAACGTAAGTCTAAAACAAGCTTGGAATAACAAGAAGTTTGAAAAGAACAATTTCTTTCCAGGCACGGCTTTACGAGTGTATCAAATACGTATTTTTAAAGAAATGCTTCAAGAACAAAACATTTTATTTACAGGTTTCGGATTAGAAGCATCACAAGATCAAATAGAAAAGAAAGCATTACAATACAACTTGTATGATGGTTATGGTGAATTTAATTTTCACAACCAATACATTCAAACTTTTTCTGAGTTGGGCCTGATTGCGTTTCTCATTTTACTCGGAATGCTTCATTTTAACTTAAAAAAAGCATGGCGTGAGAAAGATTTTCTTCATATTGCTTTTGCAATCACAATGATAATCCTATTTTTGTCTGAATCGTTTTTTTGCAGGCAAAGAGGAATCGTTTTTTTCATCACAATTTATTGTATGTTCAATCTCGTGAAGCCAGCAGAAGACAATAAGTTAAACGAAATATGAAAAGAATTTTAATTACCGGAGCTGCCGGTTTTCTTGGTTCACACCTTTGTGATAAATTTATTAAAGAAGGATATTTCGTTATAGGAATGGACAACCTTATCACAGGAGATTTAAAAAATATTGAACATTTATTTAAACTCGAAAATTTTGAGTTTTACCATCACGACATTACTAAATTTGTTCATGTTCCAGGTAAATTAGATTATATTTTACATTTTGCTTCGCCAGCAAGTCCAATAGATTATTTAAAAATTCCGATTCAAACCTTAAAAGTAGGTTCGTTAGGAACACACAATCTTTTGGGATTGGCACGAGTGAAAAAAGCAAGGATTCTCATTGCATCCACTTCCGAAATATATGGCGATCCGTTAGTGCATCCACAAACAGAAGAATACTACGGTAATGTAAATACCATTGGCCCAAGAGGTGTTTATGACGAAGCCAAACGTTTTCAAGAATCAATAACTATGGCGTATCATACTTTTCACGATGTAGAAACGAGAATTGTTAGAATTTTTAATACCTACGGACCAAGGATGCGTCTCAACGACGGACGTGTTATTCCAGCTTTTATTGGTCAGGCGCTTCGTGGAGAAGACTTAACTATTTTTGGAGACGGAATGCAAACGCGTTCTTTTTGTTATGTTGACGATCAGGTAGACGGTATTTTTAGATTGTTGCATTCGGATTACGTCTATCCTGTAAACATTGGAAATCCAGATGAAATCACCATTAAAGATTTTGCCGAGGAAATTATCAAACTAACCAATACTACCCAAAAAGTAGTATATCATCCGTTACCCATAAACGATCCTTTACAACGCCAACCCGATATTACTAAAGCAAGAGCTATTTTAGGCTGGGAACCAAAAGTATCCAGAGAAGAAGGAATGAAGATTACGTATGAGTATTTCAAATCCTTATCGACAGAAGAATTGTTAAAAGAAGAACACAAAGATTTTTCAAAATACATTTTTTAAGTGCAAAGACACACAGGAAGATTTTCCGTATATATAAGGCCTTTTTCGTACTTGCTAGATTTAATTATCATAAATTTTCTAGCGTACTTAATGCTAATAAATTCCCTTAACGGATTTTATTACCACCTTTTTGTGTCGTTATCTTGGGTAGTTATTTCTTGGAATGTAGGGTTTTATGAAGTATATCGTTTTACAAAAGTGATTGATATCATTCAGAAAATTGTAAAGCAATACATCATTTTTATCATTGTTAACTTTGCCTATATTGGTTATTTCTTAAAATTTTCAGAACCTTCTTTGATCTTAAGATTTGTGACAATTGCCATTGCATTAGTCGCGTTTGAAAAACTTTTTATTTATTATTTTCTTAGAAAATTTAGAGTTGTTTTTGGCGGAAATTTTAGAAGAGTTGTTATCATAGGCGAAGAAAAAAGCACTAATGAATTAGTCAATTTCTTTAATGACAATCCAAATTATGGGTACAAATTAGTAAAGACTTTTGATTTAAAAACCAATAAAAAACAAGAAATTCAAGAGTGTTTCGATTTTGTAATCCAAAATAAAATAGACGAAGTGTATTGTGCCTTGTCTGACTTATCCAATACAGATGTTAATAATTTTATTGATTTTACCGACAACAATTTAATAACGTTAAAGTTTCTTCCCGATGAAAAAGAAGCTACAGCAAGAAATCTAAAATTGGATTATTACGGTTATATTCCAGTAGTTTCCTTACGAAACATTCCCTTAGACGATACGGCTAGTAAAATTATCAAAAGGACTTTCGACCTTATTTTTTCATCACTTATTATTATTGGAATTTTATCTTGGTTGATTCCGATTTTAGCGGTTATTATCAAATTAGAATCCAAAGGCCCAGTTTTTTTCAAGCAAAGACGAAATGGTTTAAATTATCACGAATTTGATTGTTATAAATTTAGATCCATGACTTTAAATGAAATCGCCGATTTGGAGCAAGTTTCTAAAAATGATCCACGTATTACTAGAAGTGGTCGCTTTATTAGAAAAACTAGTATCGATGAACTGCCCCAATTTTTCAATGTGTTTCTGGGCGACATGTCGGTGGTTGGTCCAAGACCACACATGGTCAGTCATACCGAAATGTATGCCAAGCGAGTTGACAAATTTATGGTGCGTCATTTTATCAAACCAGGAATCACAGGGTTGGCACAAACAAACGGTTATAGAGGTGAAGTAGAAACCGAAAAAGACATTATCAACCGTGTAAAATATGATATATTTTATCTTGAAAATTGGTCGCTAATGTTGGACTTAAAAATTGTATTCTTAACCGTTATAAATGCAGTTAAAGGTGAAGAAAAAGCCTATTAAAACACATTTTTTGCAATCAACTCTTTCATCTGATGGTCTAAATTGAAAACGTGTTGCGTTTCATCGTAAATGCGTTGTTTCATAGCATTTAGTTCCGATTTACGAATTCTAGAGATTTCTTTTAATTTTTCATTCAAATCAATATAGTTTTCAACCGAAGCAACCCAACCTAGATTATTTTCTTCCACGATGTTTTCGCCTTCACCACCACCAAAATACACTATTGGAAATCCTAACGAACCGTATTCAAAAATTTTCGAAGGAACCGAACCATAAATGCGAACTTTTAAAGGCACAATAGCAATATCAAATGTTTTTAGTGTTTCATGTAATGCCTTGCGTTCCATCATGCCGTGAAAGAATATTTTTGGTTCTTTTTGAGTCGAAATTAGCGCTTCCAATTCGTTTTTTTCGGCACCATCACCAAAGATGTGCAATTCGACATTTAGCCCTTTTAAATCGATTTTTTGACACAATTCCAAAACGCCTTGAGCAATGCCTAATAAACCAGCATAAAATAATTTTATAGGCTGATTTTCTTCCGTTTTCAAATCCATTTCCAATACATCATGATTTGGAAAATTACGATACAGATGACAATCTTTATCTGGAAATATAGATTTGACATGCGTGATAATTTCATTGGATTGTCCTAAGAGTAAGGTAGCTTTTTTATAAATAAAACGCTCTAAAAAAAGAGAAAATTTATGTGATAGAGAGTTTTCTTTTAGGGCTTTCAATTCGATTGCTGCTAACGGCCACAAGTCGGAAATATTCAAAATTATTTTTTTTCTTTTCATCGAAAGTACCAAAACAGAAATAAAAGAAAGTAGCAAAGGTGGCGATTGAACCACTACTTTATGAGGCGTTTTTTGGAATAATAAATAAAAAAACAAACTCATAGAAAAAGATAAAACCGAAAGAATTCTAACCAAAATGTTTTTGCTTACACTAGGGTAAATCCACAGCCGTTTAACGGTTATATTATCACGAGTTTCTGTAACCGAAAATTTACCTTTGTATTCTGGAAACAATTCACCTTTTGGGTAATTTCCCAACGGACAAACCACCGAAACTTTGTAGTTGTTTTGATGTAATTTCAATGCCAATTGCTCAATTCTATTGGCAGCAGCGCCTTTTTCGGGCGGATAATAATTGGATATGATTAAGATTTCATCCATTATTTTTTCAAAAGAATTTCAATAATTCGTTCCGATGCCTTTCCATCCCAAAGTTCAGGAATACTTGCTTTTTTAGCGCCTTTTTGTAAAAATTCACCAAAAACTTTTTTCAGATTTTCTATTGTAATTCCTACTAAATTATTAGTGCCTATTTCAATAGTTTCTGGGCGTTCAGTAGTAGTTCGCATGGTAAAACATGGAATTCCCAATACGGTAGTTTCTTCAGAAATTCCACCAGAATCCGTAATCACAGCAAAACTATTTTTGATCAAATACATGAAATTCAAATAACCTTGCGGTTCTACAAAAAGGATATTTTTCAAATTCAAATTAGTTTCTCCTAAAATCGCTTTAGTTCTAGGATGAATAGGGAAGATGATTTTTTTATTACCTACCATTTGATTGATGCCCTGCAACAAATCTATTAATGATTTTTCCTCATCAACATTGGATGGACGATGCAAGGTTAAGACAATATAATTTCCAGTTTCTAAACCAAATTCAGTCCAAAATGGTGGCGCTACAATGCGATCTAAATTTTGATATAACGTATCAATCATCACATTTCCCACAAAATGAATGGTATCAGAATCAGCACCGTATTTTAATAAATTTTCACCAGCCCAAGTTGAGGTAGTGAAAAAATAATCGGTAATACTATCGGTTACAATTCGGTTGATTTCTTCTGGCATGGTCATGTCGCCCGAACGAATTCCGGCTTCGACATGCGTTACTTTAACATTCATTTTTTTAGCTACAATAGCGCAAGCCATCGTCGAATTGACATCGCCAACCACCAAAACCAAATCGCACGGATTTTGAAGCAATTCTTTTTCAAAAGCTACCATAATAGCAGCAGTTTGTTCGGCTTGTGATCCGCTTTTAACTTCCAAATTTACATTCGGATGCGGAATATTTAATTCTTCAAAAAAAGTATCGCTGAGGTTTTTATCGTAATGCTGACCGGTATGCACCAATCGGTAGGAAACGCTTGCTCCTTCCGATTGTTTTTTTTCAATCGCTTTGATTATGGGTGCGATTTTAATAAAATTGGGTCTTGCGCCTGCAATTATGGTGATTTTCATATTATTTTTTATAACCAATTTTGGTTCTTGGTTTTTTATTTTCTTCTTTTTCTGTTAATTCATCCAAATAGCTAAAAACCAGTTCAATATTTTTGTCATGATTTTCTAATTTCTTCTGAATATGAGCAATATCCAATCGAATTTCAGTTGTGTTTAAAAGTATTTGTCGCGCTTTAGTAAAAATTCTCATGATTTGAATATTAGTTTGGATGGCTTTATCACTATTCAAAACACTTGACAACATTAGTACTCCATGTTCTGTAAACGCCATTGGCGCATAGCGTAATCCCATTTTATCGGAATTGGAGGTCACAATTTGTGACCTCCAATTTGAAAACTCAGTTTCTGTCAATTCAAACATAAAATCTTCCGGAAATCGAGAAATATTTCTTTTTACTGCTTGTTTTAATACTTTTGTTTGTATACCATAAAGCACTGCTAAATCTCTGTCTAACATCACTTTTTGATTTCGGATAAAGTAAATTTTATCTGAAATCGCTTCTTCTGAAATCATTAAATTTTGGCTCATATATTTATTTTATTAAAGATACAAACTGCTTCAACTTCCCGCTTTTACTTCTTTCGAGTTTTTCTTTTCGTGTAAAAGTGAAGGTTAATCCGTTTTCTAAATAGGTTGCAATTGCTTTTTCAATATTCAGAATTTGGTTTTCAGTTAATTTATTTTGGCTTACATATTCAATATCAAAAGTATCAATTTTAGTTTGTTTTACCACAAATTCTTTTACATTTCCATCATCTTCAATAATGCTTTTGGTTACGTAGTAAAAAGTTAGTCCAGGCGATTTTTTTCCGCTTGGAAGAATAGCAATATCGTTGGTTCTACCAATTAATTTCTTCAAAATTGGTTTTTTGAACGTGCTTTTTTCATCCAAAATTCCAACATCTCCAATATCATATCTAATAAATGGATGTGCTTTATTATACAAAGACGTGATCACAATACGCCCTTCTTTGCCATTGGATAAAACATTATTTTCATCATCAAGAATTTCTACAAAAAGTGTTTCCGAATTTACTTGCCATTCACCATTCGGATTTTGGAACGCAATTAAATCCAATTCAGAAGCACCGTATTCATTGACAACCGGAACGCCAAATTGTTTTTCCATCAAGATTTTATCTTCTTCAAATAACATTTCGGAAGTCACCACACAACATTTTAAAGTCGGACAAACGGCAGTTAAAACGATATTTTTTTGTTGTAAAAATTTCGCAAATAAAACCACAGAACTCGTATACCCGTTGATGTAATCGAATTTTTTGTTTTGAAATTTCACCAACACTTGCTCCAAAATTACATCCGACAAATCAAAGATTGGAAAGCGGTACCGATGACTCAAAAAATCCTTGATACGTTCTTTGGTGTTTCCAATAAAATCAAGCGGAATTCCGTAAAAACGCGCTTGCAAAGACGCATTGAAATCTATTCCAAACCAACCAAAACGGTTGATAATATTGGACCAAGTTAGGGCATGTGAAAATTTATCTTTGGCAAAAACAAATGGGTCACCACTCGAGCCTGATGTTTTATTGACGTATACATTTTTAAGTGAATATCCTACAGAAAGTCTTTCCTGCAACGGTTTTTGAAAATCTTTTTTGGTCATTACAGGAAGTTCGTTCCAATTTTCACAAGAAGATTTTCCAACTAAATCTTGATAGGAGTTATTATTTTTTAAATGATATTCAACAATTGCTATTCTTTTCTCAAGTACATATTTCTCAAAGTTTGCCTCTGAAACGGCTTGAATTTTTTCAAATTCAAAGGAAGCTTCCTGTATTGGGAAACCATTCATTTGTAGCGATAAATTGAAAATGTTGAACACGAATTTCTATTTTGTTCAAAAATACTAAAAACAAAAACTTTTCTGTGGTTTAGCTTTAAATTCTTTTGAAAACAAACTATTTTTGCAGTACAACTAAAACTGAAAATTGTTCGGATAAGAATCTGAACATGTTTCAGAATAAACACAACACAATGACAATTTTACTACTTGGATCGGGCGGAAGAGAGCATGCTTTAGCTTGGAAAATGTTACAATCTTCAAAATGCTCAAAACTTTTCGTGGCTCCAGGAAATGCCGGTACTGCGGCAATAGCCATAAATGTTTCTTTAAACCCAAACGATTTTGAAGCGGTAAAATCATTTGCATTAGCAGAAAAAATCGACATGGTTGTGGTTGGTCCAGAAGATCCATTAGTATTGGGTATTTACGATTTTTTTAAAAATGATGGTGCTTTAAATCATATTCCAGTTATTGGACCTTCTAAAGTTGGTGCTCAATTGGAGGGCAGTAAAGAGTTTGCCAAAGAATTCCTTATCAAACATAAAATACCAACAGCAGCGTACGATAGTTTTACAAAAGAAACAGTAGAAAAAGGGTGCCGTTTTCTAGAAACATTACAACCGCCTTATGTGTTAAAAGCTGATGGATTAGCGGCCGGAAAAGGCGTTTTGATTATTCAAGATTTAGAGGAAGCTAAAACTGAATTACGAAACATGTTGGTTCATGCCAAATTTGGAACTGCCAGTTCTAAAGTGGTGATTGAAGAATTTTTAGACGGAATTGAACTAAGTTGTTTTGTGTTAACCGATGGTAAAAATTACAAAATTCTACCAACAGCGAAAGATTATAAACGAATTGGAGAAGGCGATACTGGTTTGAATACTGGCGGAATGGGTGCGGTTTCTCCTGTGCCATTTGCAGATGCAATTTTGTTAGAAAAAATAGAAACTCGAATTGTAAAACCAACCATTGCTGGGTTGCAAAATGACGAAATTGAGTACAAAGGATTTGTGTTTATCGGTTTAATCAATGTAAAAGGCGAACCTATTGTTATAGAATATAACGTTAGAATGGGTGATCCTGAAACGGAAGTGGTTATTCCGAGATTGAAATCTGATTTGGTGGAGTTGTTTCAAGCAGTTGCCCATCAAAAATTAGATGAAGTTTCTCTTGAAATTGACGAGCGAAGTGCCACCACAATTATGGTAGTTTCGGGTGGTTATCCAGAAGATTATGGTAAAGGCTATGAAATATCTGGATTAGAAAATATTGAAGATTCAATTGCTTTTCATGCCGGAACTAAATTAGAAAACGGAAAAGTGGTTACTAATGGTGGTCGAGTGATAGCCGTTACATCATTTGGTGAAAGCTTTCAAGAAGCCATAAAAAAATCTTACCAAAACATAGACAAGCTGCATTTTGATAAGATGTATTTTAGAAAAGATATCGGTTTCGACTTACTTTAAGAACGAATGTGCCGTTGTATCTTGGTTTTCTTCGTTGTTTTTTTGGTGAAGTGATAATTGTTTACACCAGTAGATAATGTATCTAGCACAGATTGCCATTAACGTCCAGCTAACAATATTGGCTAACCACCAGTTGTCTAACTCTAATGCACGTAACCAATCGAATGGTTTAAATAAAAAATCAACAAAAAGTGTTTGTATTCCTTCGAAAAATGCTCTCATCTTTAAACAAGTATTATATTTACATCCACAAAAGTATAAAATATCCTTATGATTACAAGCATTTTTAAAAAATCTACACCAATTAATTATTCTTTAATGGGAATACTTATGGTGGTGTTCTTTTTTTTGTATCAATTTCATACTGCTACATCGGCTAATTCTGCTGGTGGAATGCTACAAAAAGCAGGGCTATTAGTGCTTTTGTTTGCGTCGTTATTTCTTTCTAATTTTATTGTAAAAAAGAATGGATTGACTAAAAACAGTTCGTATACGATTCTATTTTTCTTCCTTTTTTTATTGTTTTTCCCAACGATTCTGAACAATGTTAAATTGCTTTTGGCCAATTTTTTCATTTTATTATCCATAAGAAGATTGGTATCGCTGCAAACCTTAAAAGCGCCAAAGGAGAAAATATTTGATGCGGCACTTTGGATATTTGTGGCCAGTTTATTCCATTTTTGGTGTATTCTATTTATAATCTTAGTCTATATTTCAATTATTTTTCATGTTTCTAGAGATTATCGAAATTGGTTGATTCCTTTTATAGCTTTTTTTGCCACAGCTGTAATTTTTATATTGTATGATTTGGTTATAGACAATGCTGCTATAAGTACTTATTTGCAATCTGAATTAATGAATTTTCAGTTGGATTATTTTACCAATAAATACCAAAATATTGCCTTTTCTATATATGCTGTTTTTGTGATATTTTTTATTTTCCCTTCTATTTTTTCTCTTACCAGCAAGCCATTAAATCTTCAGGCATCTTATAAAAAAGTTATTTTTACAGCATTGATTGGGATAGTGATTTTTGTAATTTCAGCAAATAAAAGTAACGAAGTTTTGGTTTTTACATTTCTACCTATGGCTATTATGGCAACCAATACTATCGAATATTTACAAAATAAATTGCAGCAAGAGATTATATTGTTTTTCTCAATTGCATGCGGATTGTTTTGTTTCTTTTCGCAATTATAATTTACTCCCGTAAGCTAAATCTCCTGCGTCACCAAGACCCGGAATAATGTAGTTTTTTTCGTTCAGTTTTTCATCTAGTGCTGCTACCCACAAATGGCAATTGTTGGGAAGGTTTTCCTGTAAGTAAGCAATGCCTTCTGGAGCAGCAATTACAACGGCAATATGAATTTCTTTCGGTTTTTGTTCCAAATGCAATTTGTTTAAAACGGCCACAATCGATTGTCCAGTAGCCAACATAGGGTCAATTAAAATCAAATTTTTGTTTTCAAATGATGGTGCCGCTTGGTATTCGACCAAAATTTCAAACGCATCGTCATTGTTAGGATGATGACGGTAGGCAGATACAAATCCGTTTTCGGCATTATCAAAAATATTCATAAAACCAGTATGTAAAGCCAATCCGGCACGAAGGATAGAGCACAAAACGACATTATCTGCAATGGTTGTAGTGTGCTTAATTCCGAGTGGCGTTTGCACCGCAATAGCTTTATATTCTAAGGTTTTGCTCAGCTCATATGCCATAATTTCACCAATTCGTTCAATGTTTTTTCTAAAACGCATGCTGTCTTTTTGAATAGTTACATCACGAATTTGAGCTAAAAAATGGTTAAGAATACTATTGTTTTCAGAAATATAATGAATTTGCATTTTCGAATATGTATTAATAATTTTCAGTGTTTAAATTTTCAGTTTAGTGTGTTAAACTTTTTTAAAGTTCTAAACTATTTTCAAAAGTATAAAAACTATCTTTGCACTCGAGACCTTTTGGTCGAATTGTATGAAATAAATTAAAATTTATAATTATGTTTTCAAAATTTGCCTACGCTATATTTGAACAATGCATCAAAGATTATCATGTTTATGATAATGTAGATCAGCCTATTAACAATCCCTATCCAAAGGATAAAATAGAACATTTATTGTATTTTAAAAACTGGATTGATACCGTTCAATGGCATTTTGAAGACATCATTCGCGACCCACAAATTGATCCTGTGGCGGCTTTAGTTTTGAAAAGAAGAATTGATGCTTCTAATCAAGAACGTACCGACATGGTAGAATATATTGACAGCTATTTTCTTAAACAATATGCTGATGTTGTAGTTAAGCCAACTGCTAAAATCAATTCAGAATCTCCAGCTTGGACTATAGACAGGTTGTCAATATTGGCATTGAAAATTTATCACATGACTGAAGAAGCCACTCGTGCAGAAGCATCACAAGAACACCGAGATAAATGTCAAGAAAAACTGAACGTTCTTTTGGAACAAAGAACCGATTTGTCAACAGCAATCGATGATTTGTTGACTGATATTGAAAACGGCGATAAATTCATGAAAGTGTACAAACAAATGAAAATGTACAACGATGATGATTTAAATCCGGTTTTGTATCAAAACAAGAAATAATTTTAGACAAATTTTGTCGAAAAAAATCCAACATATAGCCGTCATACGACTCTCCGCCATGGGCGACGTTGCCATGACGGTTCCTGTTATAAGGACTTTTGTGAAGCAACATCCTGATGTAAAAATCACCTTTGTTTCGCGTCCTTTTTTCAAACCTTTTTTTGATGGAATTCCCAATCTAACTTTTTTTGATGTTGATTTAAATCAAAGACATAAAGGTGTTTTGGGATTGTTCCGATTGTATGCTGATTTAAAAAAACAGCATGTAGGTGCGGTTGCCGATTTGCACAACGTTTTGCGTTCTAAAGTGGTCAGAGTATTATTTGCCTTGAGCGGAAAAAAAGTTGCTTTTACAGACAAAGGAAGAGCAGACAAAAAAGCATTAACCCGATTGGAACATAAAGCAATACATCCTTTACAACCGATGGCGGAACGTCATGTTGATACCTTCAATCAATTGGGTTTTTCGGTCGATTTAACCCAGCCCATTTTTCCGGAAAAAGCTGTTTTATCTTCAAAAATTATCGTAATTTCTGGTGAAAAACAAAACAATAAATGGATCGGAATTGCACCTTTTGCGCAATATGAAAGTAAGGTATATCCTCAAGATTTGATGCAAAAAGTGATTGATGAATTGGCTTTAAATTCAAATTCTAAAATCTTTCTTTTTGGCGGTGGAACTGAAGAAATAGAAACTTTAAATTTATTTGCTTCAACAAAACAAAATGTAGTTGTCGTAGCCGGAAAATTACAACTTCAAGAAGAATTACAACTTATTTCCAACTTGGATGTCATGCTTTCTATGGATTCTGGAAATGCACATATTGCGGCGATGTTGGGTATAAAAGTAGTTACACTTTGGGGTGCAACGCATCCTTTTGCTGGATTTTATCCATTCAATCAACCGCTTGAAAACGGTTTGGTTTCCGATAGAAATCAGTTTCCTTTTTTGCCAACATCTGTGTATGGAAATAAAAAAGTAACTGGATATGAAAATGCCATGCGCACCATTTCTGTATCGGACATTATCCAAAAAATAAATTCCAATCTTGCCTAAACAAAATTGGAATTCTTAGTTTTTCGAAATACTATTTTTTTATTTATACATCGTCAAAATCAACAAAGATTTCGTTTGATGTAGGATGCGCTTGACAGGTTAAAATCAATCCAGAAGCTACTTCTTTATCTGTTAGAATGGAATTCTTTTTCATTTCGGCAGTTCCTTTAGAAATTCGGGCTAAACAACTGCTACAAATACCGCCTTGACAAGAATAAGGTGCATCAATACCTTGCTTTAAAGCCGCTTCCAATAGTGTTTGCTTCTGACTCATTTCAAAAGTAGTTTCTTCATCGTCAACTAAAACCGTAATTTTAGTATGACCTTCGTGCGAACTAGCCTCAGTATTTTCAGTTGATGAAGTAGTAAACAATTCGAATTTGATGTTTTTATCAGCAACATTGTGTTCTTTTAAAACTGTAGTGGCAAGATTGATCATTTCTTCTGGACCACATAAATAGAATTTGTCGAATTCTTTTTCTTTGTGTTTGTTGTTCAACACAAAATTGATGTTGGATTTGTCAATTCTGCCAAAAAGTTCGTTTTCTACCTTAGTTTGGCTGTATACATAATGTAAAAAAAAGCGACCTACATACTTCAATTGTAGTTCGTGCAATTGATTATGAAAGATGGTTTCTTCGGGATTTTTATTACCGTAAACCAAAACGAAAGAGCTGTTGGGTTCGTTTTCTAAAACCGATTGCAGTATAGACATTACTGGTGTAATACCGCTACCAGCAACAAAGGCAGCATAGTTTTTTTGTCTTTCTACACTTGGTTCAAATGTGAATTTTCCTTCGGGTTGACCTACTTCTAAAATATCGCCAGAGGTAAGATTTTCGTTAGCAAATTTTGAAAAATGTCCGTTTTTAACTGATTTAATGGCGATGCGCAATTCACCACTATTGGGTGATGAACAAATGGAATAAGCACGACGAATTTCTTTTCCGTCAAGGGTCAATTTTAAATTAATATATTGACCAGCAATGAATTTATAAGCAGATTGTAATTCGGATGGAATCGTAAAAGCAACGGAAATGGCACTTGGTGTTTCACGTTTTACTTCTTTAATGTGTAATTTATAAAAAGATGACATGTACTATTTTTTTACAAAGGTAAGAAATAGACAGGATTTTCAAATTGTTTGTAACATTTACATAGAATTATAAACTAATCACTAAACCAAAACAACCAATTTATGTTCAAACATTTTATCAGATTAGAATGGAAATCTTTTTTTCGATCGGCTTCATTTGGAACTAATGTAGCCATGAAAGTCGTAATGGGATTTTTGGCCCTTTATTTCATAGTAGTCTTTGCTGGTTTAGGAGTAGGCGCATTTTTTTTGCTAAAAGAAAAGTTTCATTTAGAACCCTTAACTACGATAAATAAATTTTTAATTTATTACTTGGTGATGGATTTGTTGATAAGGTATTTTCTTCAAAAAATGCCAGTTTTAAACATCAAACCGTTATTAACATTACCTATAAAAAGAAGCACCATTATTCATTTTACTTTGGGTAAAACAGCCACTTCTTTTTTCAATTGGATGCATGCGTTTTTTTTCATTCCGTTTTCAATTGTATTGATGCTTAATGGCTATTCGGTGTGGCATGTTTTATTGTGGCATATAGGAATTATAGCATTAATTCTCTCTAATAATTTTATTAATATTTTAATCAATAATAAAGATAGTGTTTTCTATTGTGTGCTTACCCTTGTAGTGGGTTTGGGCTTGACCCAGTACTATGGATTATTTAACATCACTCAATTCACACAACCCTATTTTCAAGGAATGTATACCACTAGTTATGTATTTCTTTTAGCGGTTGTACTGGTTTTTGGATTGTATTATTTTGCGTTTAATTATTTCAAAAGTAATCTGAATTTAGATGAAGGATTGGCCAAGAAAAGTGAGGTTGCAAAAACAGAAAATTATACTTGGTTGAATCAATTTGGCACTTTAGGAATCTTTTTGAAAAACGATATTAGATTACTAAAAAGAAATAAACGTTCTCGAACTACGGTCAT
>Ga0209023_10001983_pt1 | contig 26372 bp, 29 predicted proteins | sample LakOneMetagenome_FD_187468 | JGI IMG/M metagenome (GOLD analysis project Ga0209023, IMG submission 187468) | Freshwater and sediment microbial communities from Lake Erie, Canada (SPAdes) (version 2) | ecosystem: Environmental > Aquatic > Freshwater > Lentic | place: Lake Erie, Canada...
TCTGCCGTCATGTTGATCACCGGCGGGTGGAGTCGCCTCGACCCTGCGGTGTCGCTCCTCATCGGCCTGTCGATCGCGTGGCATGCGTGGAAGCTGTTGAAGGCCTCGAACGCGGTTCTGTTGGAAGGCACCCCGGACGGTGTGGATCCGGACGAGATCCTCGCCGCACTTTCAGCGGTCGATGGGGTCGAGACCGCGCATGATCTGCATGTCTGGGCAATCTCGAGCGAAGTCCGGGCGCTCTCCGCCCATGTTGTCGTCGAAGGGCACCCATCGCTCGAAGAAGCGCAGGTTGTCGCGGGTCGGGTTCGTCACGAGCTGGCCGACCGGTTCCGGATCGCGCACGCCACGATCGAACTCGAATGCGAAACATGCGAAGACGTCGGCCCGGCCTGCGACATGTACCTCGTCGCACCATCAAAGTTGGGTGCGCATGGCCACCACCACTGACCGGCCCGTTGATGTCGATCGGTTGAAGCGGTGGGCGCTCCTCCTCGCCTACGCCACCATCGCCTGGAACGTCCTCGAAGCGATCGCGGCAATTGCCGCCGGCGCCGCAGCGAACTCGGTCGGGCTGGTGAGCTTCGGGCTCGACTCGACGATCGAGGTCGCCTCCGCCCTCGTGGTGGTGTGGCAGTTCCGCGGCGGTCACGACGAACAGCGCGAACGAGTCGCGCTACGGGCTATCGCGATCTCGTTCTTCGCGCTCGCCACCTATGCCGCCATCCAGGCCGTCGTCGATCTGGTCACCCGTTCCGAGCCCGAGTCATCGATCCCGGGGATTGTCATCGCCGCGCTATCGCTCGTTGTCATGCCGGTGCTGTCGTGGGCCAAGCGACGGGTCGGCCGCCAGCTCGGCTCCAAGACCGTCGTCGCCGACAGCGCACAGACCCTGCTGTGTACCTACCTGTCCGCGGCATTGCTGGTCGGGCTGGTCCTCAACGCCGCGTTCGGCTGGTGGTGGGCCGACCCGCTCGTTGCGCTCGTCGTCACCGTCCTCGCCCTCACCGAGGGGCGCGAGGCGTGGCGTGGCGAGGCCGACGACTGCTGCAGCCCCGGGCTCATATGACCACCATCCAGAACCGGACCTCGAAGACAGCGTGGTTGATGTGCGCGACGTCCGCGGTGCTGTTCGGCGCTGCGACTCCCGCGGCGAAGCTCATCTTGGATCACGTCCCACCTGTGACACTCGCGGGACTGCTCTATCTCGGCGCATCGCTCATATCGGTCCCGGTCGTCGCCCGTCAGCGATGGGTACGACCGTCGCGCCAGGACGTGGCGAAGGTGGCGGGCGCAGTGGTCATCGGCGGCGCAATCGCGCCGGTGCTGCTCCTAACCGGGCTCGACCGAACGCCGGCGTCGACGGCGTCGTTGCTGTTGAACCTCGAGTTGGTCGCGACCGCGCTCCTGGCGTGGCTGTTCTTCGGTGAGCACATCGGTCGCCGGACCGCCGTGGGTCTCGCCGCGCTGGCCACCGCTGGAGTGTTGCTCGCCGGTCGCGGCGGAGGTGTCGGGTTCGGGGCGGTGCTCGTGGTGGGTGCGTGCGTGTGTTGGGGACTCGACAACAACCTGACCGCGACCGCGATCGGGGTCACCCCGGCGCAGATCACGCTCGCCAAAGGAGTCGTCGCCGGCACGGCCAACCTCCTGATCGGCCTGAACACCGAGCAGTCGACGCTCAGCGGACGTTCGGTCGGGTGGGCCCTCATGGTCGGCGCCGCCGGTTACGGGATATCGATCATCTTGTGGGTGACGAGCGCTCGACGACTCGGCGCAGCTCGCAGCCAAGGCGTGTTCGCCACCGCGCCGTTCGTCGGGATGGCCCTCGGATGGATCCTCACCGACGACCCTCTCGTCGGGTCGCAGCTGGTGGCGCTCGCTGTCATGGTGATCGGTGTTGCACTGGTGGTGACGTCATCGCACCTGCACGAGCACCGCCATCTGGCGGAGACGCACGCTCATCGACACCGCCACGACGATGGCCACCACGACCACACGCACGTTGAGCCGGTGAGCGGATGGCACGTCCATGAGCACGAACACGCGGAACTGATGCACGAGCATTCCCACGTCCCTGACGAGGCGCATCGCCACAGCCACGCCGGCTGACCCCGAGGCGAACGCCGCCCCGGGGTCCGTGCCGTCAGGTGACCTTCAGCATTGCTTTCATGCCAGCTTCGTAGTGGCCTTTCTCGTGGCACCCGATGATGAGGGCGCCTGCGGTGTCGAAGGTGGTGGTGATCTCGGCGGTCTTGCCGGGCTTCACGGTGACGGTGCGATCGCTCGCATCGCCTCCCATGCCCGACATCGTGTGGCCGTCCATCATGTCCTGGGCGTGATCATCCTGAACGGTGGTGTCGCCGATGATCGCTTCGTGTTCGACGCTTCCTGAGTTGGTGAACTTGAACACCACCTTCTCGCCCTTGGGCACCGTGACGGCGGTCGGACTGTAGGCGTTGTCCGTCATGGTGATCTCGACCTGCGTCGTGGCCGTTCCAGCCGCGGTCCTGGCGCTGTTCTTGTCCGCGCACCCTGCCGCCACAATGGCGACGAGCGCGACGGCACCGACAATTCGGCGCATCTCGTTCTCCTAGTTCGTTCGTCTGAACCACCTGGCTGTTGCCAGGTGACGGGTCCTCGTGGTGGGACGTTCAGGCGACTCGGGGAACGGGCGGTTCGGGCCCGCCTGCGATCATCGACCGCAGCACTGCGATTGGGACCCACGAACGGCGCGAACCGGAGCCCATACGGGTGACCCTGTCGCGTCGCAGCAGCACCGCGAACGCGCAGATCGCTGCCATCGCCATCTCGCCAGCCGGTGCTGCCGGCGTGGAATGTCGGGGACTCGCCCCCACCGGCGACGGTTGCATTCCTGCCGCCATCGCGCTCGCTGCCATCGATGTCTCGCCCATGGCCATGCCGCTGTGGCTCATGGCCGGATCGCCGAGCCCATGCATCACCAGCACCCCGATCACGACGCCGACCACCGCCATCGGGTGGCGGCCGAGTTGAGGCAGGCGCGTTGTCATGGTCGGCTCAACATAGATGGGTGGGCGCCGACTCGGTCGGCAGCCCAGCCTGTCGCCATTCGGGATAGCCCGTGTCGAGCAGCTGCGCCTCGAGCACCCGCTTCGCCGAGTCCACCTAGGTTCACCGGAGTCAGCTGCGGTCACCGGCGAACACGAGACCCCGCAGCGGCCCACTGCCGAACCGAGTGAAGAGCTCGCTCAGCGCGGCGGTGGCCGGCCTGGCCAGCAACAGCCCAATGCTCCCCCCGAGGGCCAGACCGGCGATGACGTCGGTCGGATAGTGCGCACCAACGTAGATCCGGTCGATCCCCATCAGGATGCACAGCCCCAGTGCCACTGGCCCCAACCACCCGGTGCCGGAGCTGCGAACCTGCCACGAGCAGCCCGACGGCGATCGCGGCCGCGGCCGTGGTGTGATCGCTGGGGAACGAGAAGTCCTTCGTGCCGGCGATCAACAGATGAGTTCCGGACAGGGTGGCGGTGGGCCTGGCTCGGTCGATGGGCGCCCCGATCAGCTGGACCGCAAGAGCGCCGAGAAGCGACGCCATACCCGCCCACACCACAGCAGCGACGGCCACGGCCGGGGCGTCCGCCGATCGAGCGTCCCACCATGCGACAAGGAGCAGTACGGCAAACAGGCCGATTCCCCAGGTCGCATAGGTGGTGGCGACGGCGTGCAACCACGGCGTCCGATCAGCGAAACGATTGATTGAGCGGAAGAGCGACGCGTCCATGGGTTCGACCCTGACATCACCCGGTACCGCCGTCGAGGACCCAGCTCCAGGTTTTGCCGTCGCATAACCCGTTGCGCCCCGTCACCTGGCACGGCCCTCCGTACGGTCACCTTCGCTCCCGTCGTGCGACGACGTCGCTCGACCCGCCCGCCCCTCCAAGGACCTCCGATGATCACCGAAACCAACCCGACCCACGTAGCGTCGCCTCCCGCTCCAGCACCGCTCTCCCTGACGACGCTCTCCGCCATCGGACTCTTGGCGGCGGTGATCGCCATCCACACATCGGAGCTGTCGGGCAAGATCGAGGAGACCGCGTACCTCGGCCTGGGTTACGTCCTGTTGATCTCTGCCTCGATCGTCTCGATCGCGTTGCTGGCACATCGGGACCGCCGGGGCTGGGTCCTCGGGGGAGCGACGTGCGCCGCCACGTTGGTCGGCTTCGTGCTCACGCGCACGACCGGACTGCCCGGAGCGAGCGGTGACGTGGGCAACTGGAGTGAAACGATCGCTCTCTGGTCGCTCATCGTCGAGGGAGCATTCGTGCTCCTCGCTGGATGGGCACTCCGAACCGATCGAGCGGGCCGCTGACGCTCAGCCGGGTGCTGCTCGAGGTAGGCCACTGATCGCCGACCTCAATGCTCTCAGCTCCAGGGTCCGCCGTCGCCGAATGGCCCGCTGCACCCGCTGACAAGCGGTCATCTGGCAGCCCGGCGTTTCCCCATTCCGAAAGCCGAGCTGGCGGCGACTCCGCGTCTCGGGATCGTTAGGTTCTCGGTGTGGAAAGTCCTCCGGGTGAAATGAGCGACGCCTCCTCCGACGGGCGGTTGAGTCGCAACGTGAAGATCGTGTCGTTGGTGTCGTTCTTCCAGGACACAGCCTCGGAGATCCTGTATCCAGTCCTGCCGTTCTTCGTCACGGGTGTCCTCGGCGCACCGCCAGCGGTTCTCGGGCTCATCGAAGGGCTCGCGGACGGCACGGCTTCTGTGATGAAGGTCGCGTCTGGGCGGCTCGCCGACAGTCATCGCCGCCGCCCAATCGTCGCCACTGGTTACGGGATCTCCGCGCTCGGCAAGGTGTTGCTCGCTCTCGCCGGGGCATGGCCCATCGTGCTCGCCGCCCGCGTCACCGATCGCCTTGGCAAGGGGCTACGCGGACCACCGCGCGACGCCATCATCGCGGACGACACCACGACAGCCAATCGAGGTCGGGCGTTCGGGTTCCACCGCGCCGCCGACACCGCAGGAGCGGTAGTTGGCCCGCTCATCGGGCTCGGCCTCTACTACGCGGTCGACCAAAATTTCGGGCCGCTCCTGTGGATCGCAGTGCTTCCTGCCATCCTGAGCGTTGGCCTCGTGTTCCTCATCCGCGAACGACCACGCCCCGATATCGGACCGAAACGTGCCGAGGTGGCCGCCGGCCTCCCTAGTCGCTTCTGGAAGATCATCGCAGTCATGGGCGCGTTCGCTCTCGTGAACTTTCCCGACACACTCCTGCTGCTACGAGCCAAGGATCTCGGCTTCGACTTTGGCGGCGTCGTAGCCCTCTATGTGCTCTACAACCTCTCGTACGCCGCGCTCTCCTACCCCGCCGGGTCGATCTCTGATCGCCTCGACCGCCGCGTCGTTTACGGCGCCGGTCTCCTCATCTTCGCGGCTACCTACGTCGGATTCGGATTCGCTGGCACCCCGGGGTGGCTCTGGGTCCTCTTCCCGCTCTACGGCGGCTATACCGCCTTCACTGACGGGGTAAGTCGCGCATGGGTGGCGGACCTCGTACCACCCCACCAGAGCGGCACCGCTCTCGGCATCCAGGCCGCCGTCTCCGGTGCCGGGCTACTCATCGCTGGCGTCTGGGCCGGGCTCGCATGGAACGGCACCGGCCGAACACCGTTCATCATCTCCGGGCTCATCACGGCCCTCATCGCCGTCGCGCTCTTCGCTTCGGCGATCTGGACTCGGCCGGTCACGGCGTGACCGCTGATGACATCCGGGACGTGATGGGCGCCGGACGCTTTCGCCATTGAGACGCGTGACGAGCCGGGTCTCTCGCGCGCCCGCTATTTAGCGTCCTGCGAATGCCAGGTGGAACGTTGCGTGGGGGCCTGGGTTCACGAGGACAAGTCGCAGGTCCTCTGCCTGGGCGAGGCGCTGCGCGAGTGCCAGTCCGATCCCTGTGCCGGCCGATCCGGTGTTGCGTCGTTCGAAGATCGCAGCGTTGTCGAGTACGGCCGTTCCTTCGTCGGCCACGGCGACGATGACGCCCGTCCCGACCGGCTCGGCTGACAGCTGGACGGCGCCTGCGCCGTGGACCATGGCGTTGTGTATGAGGACGTCGAGAATCTGTCGGACAGCCTCGGGGCTGGCGTTCACCCATGGCAGCTTGGGGGCGATCTCTAGAGCGAGCTGACGGTCGATCGCTCGAAGCCGTGGCATCCACTCGGCAGCGAGGTCAGCCAGGATCGCTGAAAGGTTCTGGGGATCGCGCCGGGTCAGGGTGTCGCGGGAGAGCGTGAGGATGTCGGTCATCGTTTGTTGGAGTCGTTCGACGTCGCGAAGCGCCCCGGATGCCAGCGAGTTCTCGTCGCTGCTTTGTAGCTGAGCTGTTTCGAGTCGGAGCCGGAGCGAAGCGAGTGGCGTGCTGAGCTGGTGCGCGAGATCCGCGCTGAACGCTCGTTCGTTGGCCATCGACGCGTTGAGTCTGGTGGCTGCGTCGACCAGGGCATCGTGCACCACGTCGATCTCATCTATGCCAGTCGAAGGTCGAGGTAACACCTCACCGCCCTGCCCGAGGGTGTCGGCGTCGGCTCGAAGGTCGGCCAGCGGCCGAGCGAGGCTCCTGCTCCGCAGCACTGACACTGCCGCGGCGGCGGCCAGCACCCCAGCGGCGAGCATCGACATCGCAACCCAGGTTCGATGCGTTCTTGCGTCGACGACCGACCGCGGGGTGCTGGCACGGACGGCGCCGACAATGCGTTCCTCGAAGCTGATCGGGTACACGACGACGAGATCGTTTCGATTTCGCTCGGTCGATTTCGCTGCAAGTGCCGAGGAGACGGTGGTGTCGGATTGGGGCCCACGGCCGAGCAGCCGTCTGCCGCCGGAGTCATAAAGGGCGATGTCGACATCAGCGCCAGAGGCGGGGAGTTCGGGCACGTCCTGCTCGCTCTCGAACGAGCCTGGCACTGCGGCTGCGGCACGGGATGCCTCCTCCGCAAGCGTCAGGAGCGCCGTATCAACGTTTCCAGCCTGAACCGAGAGAGCGAGCGGTACGCCGAACCCGGCGACTGCGGCGACTGTGATGAGCAGGATCGTTCGCAGGAGGCGTCGCCTCATCGCGCTGGCGTCTTGGGGATCGGCACAGGAACGGAGAGCTCGTAGCGGTATCCGACGCCGCGAAGGGTTGTGATCCGACCACCGGTGGGGCCGTCTTCGCCGAGGCGTTGGCGGAGCGCTGCCATGTGAACGTCGAGCGTCTTGGTCGATCCGAACCAGTGTTCGTCCCAGACGAGCGCCATGACGTCCTCGCGGCTGACGACTGCTCCGGCGTTGCGCATCAGGACGACGAGCAGATCGAATTCCTTCGTTCGCAACTCGATCTCGCGGTCATCGCGGTAGACGCGCCGGGCTGCGGTGTCGACGGTGACGTCTCCGACCGACAGCATCCGGTCATCCGCCCGGCCCGGACCGGTTCGCCGGACGAGTGCGCGAAGGCGAGCGAGCAGTTCGGCCAACCGGAACGGCTTGACGAGGTAGTCATCTGCCCCGGCGTCGAGGCCGACGACGACGTCGGTCTCGGTGCTGCGAGCAGTGAGGATCAGGATTGGGGTCTGTGTGAGCCGGGAGCGAAGTTCGCGGCAGAGCTCAAGTCCTTCCATGTCGGGGAGACCCAAGTCGAGTATCACGAGGTCGACGCGCTCGTCGGCGTTGGCGAGCGCTTCGGCCGCGTCGTGACACCACAGAGGCGCGTACCCCTCCCCCGAGAGGGCCTGCACGAGACCTCCACCGATTCCCTCGTCGTCCTCCACGATGAGAACAACGGTGGGGGTTGGACTGCTCATGGCTGCAGGCTAGGGCTTGGTCTACTCGGCGGCGTTCTCGGCGCCGCCGGCGTCCTTCTTGAGAGTGGCGGTCTGAACGGCGACGTCCGCGGCGCTCACAGTGACCGTCACGTCGAGCGCGTTCTTCGATGTCGAGTACAGGCTGTACTTGTTGACGGGGAAATGATCAGGAGCGCCCGTGTTGTCGAAGTGCACAGTCCGTGTTCCGCCCGCAGGGATGGCGAACGAGTTCGGGAGCTTGGCGTAGTAGCCCTCGGTGACTTCGTCGGTGGCGTCGGCGAATGAGTAGTACACCTCGAAGCCGGTCAGATCGTTCGCGCTGGTGTTCTCCAACGCGATCTCGAGGTGGTCGTCGACGGTCTTCTTGGTCGCAGGGTCCTCGTTGTTCTCGACGAGTACGGACGTGATCTTCAGCCCCTTCGCTGTGGCGGCATTGCTGATCGGGTTGTCGGCGACCGGCAACACCTGCGACGTGGCAGCGGCGCCGCCGGTACCCGCCGAGATCGTGGTCGAGACCGTTGCGCTGGAACCGGTCTTGGCAGCGGACCCGCCGCAGCCGCTCAGGGCTGTGGCCGCCAAGAGGGCGACCGCTCCGAGTCGGAGTGCTGTCGGGTATCGGTGGGGTGAGTTCATGGGTTGCTCCTGAGAGGCGGTTGATTGGCTGGGATGGTGGTCCGACGTCGCGATGGCCGCTTGCGTCGGAATGTCGCGAACATCGCGCCGCCAACGGTCGCGAGGTAGAAGGCCGTCCATTCGATGTCGTGCTGCTTCGCGCCGAGGAGTTGCGGAAGCGACAGGACCCGGTCCTTCGCCTTGACGTCGGTCATCGCGAACGCGAACCGCTCGTAGTGCTTGGCGAACGAGAGCTCTTCGATTCCGGTGCGAACGAACTCGTAGGTTCCGAAGTGCGAAAGGATCTTGTCCTCTTGCGGTTTCGACACCGTCAAGGCCGAGAACAGGCCCCCTGGTACCTGGTTGTCGGCGTCGAGGGTGTCGCCGATCTGCGGGAGTACGAGCACGACGATGAGCCAGATGCCGAGCGCGAGCATCAGACCGTTGGCCGCGACCTTGGATCGGGCTGTGCACGCAACGCCCAAGCAGTAGAAGACGAACATGTAGAGCACCGACGCGAGGTACGCGAGGAGCAATTTCACTGCCTGGGAGCCGTTGATCCAGTCGTTCCCGATGAAGCCCAGGCACAGGACACCTACGACAGCGGTCACGGCAACGAGTGTCGTGATCAGTCCGAGTGCGCCGAGGGCATTCCCTGTGGCCAGTTCCCGCGACGTGACAGGTCGAGATTGGACAAGTGGCAGTGTGCGGTTGGCACGTTCGCGGGACACGCTCAGGTAACCCAGAGCGATGGCGATGATGGCTCCGATGATCTCGATGTACTCCATCGCGCCTCGAAGCAGGGAGAGCAGAGCGAGGGGCGACGGAGCGATCCGTTGCACCCCACCCGCTGCTGCGGCAAGCCGGTATGCCTCGTAGTCGGCCAGCTGGCCTCGATAGTCGGCCGCCGCGATGTACACCGAGACGACCGTGACCAACACCAGCACACCGATCAGCGCCACAAGAACACGGCTTCGCATCGCGGCGCGGTATTCGTGCCGAGCCAGGGTCACGATCCGCGTTCGTGAATCATTCATCGAAGGTTCCTCTCGAGTAGTCGTGACGCGCGACGAGTCGGATCGTGAGCAGCCCGAGACCCACCACCAGAAGCGCGATCGGGACGACCCGCCAGATCGTGGTAATCCACGGTTCAGGCGATGCGGTGCTCAGGATCTGGCCGGTCACGTTCTTGTACTGCTCGCTGACCGACACAGTTCGACCCTTCGCCGTCACTTTGAAGAACGTCTGGGTGAGGCTGGCCGGACTCGAGATCGGGTTCAGCGATTCGGTCGGGCGGAGCCCGGAGGTGATCTGGGGCAGGGCGAACGTCAGGACGATCCACACACCGAGCGCCGTCAGCAGCGCCATGGCCCGACGGCGGTTCACGAGCACTCCCACCATCCCGACGAGGCAGAACAACATGAGGTAGATCCACGACACCGCGTAGAAAAGGGCTAGCGAGCCAAGGTACGACGGCGTTGGTGCCTTGCCGTTCGCAACGACCAACGACACCGTGCTGACTACCAGGCTCGCGATGAGCACGACCGCGAGCGTCGCTCCAGCGCCCAGCATCTTGCCGAGGCCGTAGCTCGACCTCGACACACGACGAGAGAAGATCAGACGGCCCAGACCGTCCGACTGGTCATCAACCAGGCTGAGGTGGCCCAGCACCACGGCGAGGAGCGCTCCGATCAGCGGTATGTAGATCGCCATGTTCGACAACAGCGACAGTGTCGGTTTCAGGAGGAACGGATTCGGCGGTGCCGGCTTCCCCTCCGCCTTGAGGAGCTGAACCGCCTCGTTGTACACCCGCAGGATCGTCTGGTGGCTGGACCAGCCGATGAGGCCAGCAAGCGCCGTCATCACCATCAACACGGTGAGTAGCCCGACGAACAACTTCTGACGGCGCAGGGACTGAACCTGCTGTACCGCAATCGCAGCGATCATGACGGTACCGCCTGCATCAGTGCGTAGACATCCTCGAGAGATGCCTCGTTCGGGAAACGTCTCGTGGTTTCGGCAATGGAATCCTTGTAAACGAGGTTGCCGTGGTTGAGCACTCCGATGGTCGTGCACACCTTCGCGACCTCACTCAACATGTGCGTGTTCATGAACACGGTCATCCCGAGGTCGCGGTTGAGGCGCAGAATCGTCTCGCGGAGCCGGCGCACGCCGAGCGGGTCCAGGCCGGCGGTCGGTTCATCGAGGAACAAGACCTTTGGCCTATGCAACACTGCCTGCGCGATTCCGATCCGCTGGCGCATGCCGGTCGAGAACGAACCCATTCGAAGATTCGCGAGCTCCGCGCACTCCAGGTAGTCGAGAGTCTCGGCGACCGCTTTGCGTGGGTTCGCAACGCCCGACAACTTCGCGAAGAACTCGAGGTTCTCGCGGGCTGTCATGTGGCCGTACAGCCTGACGTCAGCCGGGAGGTAGCCGATGCACCGGGTGACGTCGGCACGATCGGCGACGACGTCGAAGCCGCAGACTCGGGCAGTTCCGCCCGTCGGCTCGATCAGGGTCGTCAAGATGTTGATCGCCGTCGTCTTCCCCGCACCGTTGTGCCCAAGGAACCCGAACACCTCGCCCGACTCGATGGTCAGATCGATGCCGTGCAACACCTCGACCTCCTCGTAGGTGTGCCGCACTCCTCTGAGTTCAATCGCAGCGGTGGTCATCGCGTCTCCTTCGTTCGGTGAAGCCATCAAGCCGAGGATTCGAACTCCTCGCCACATGACCCGTGTACGGACGAACGTACGGAGGCGACTGCAAGACGAGGGGTGCGTCCTCGCAAGGCGACGGTTAATCAGGGAGACCGGAGCACATCCAGTGACAGGCTTCGATCAGTGCGACCATCCGCAAGCGAAGAGTGAATGCGTGTTGGCTCCGATGAACGACGCGATGCGGCGCCAGACGGGAACGGTCGTTCCAGGATGTTGGCTCATGGCGGGACCGTAGGTCGGTGCTGCTGAGGTCACGCTGAGAGCATCCGGGGCAGGGACACAGTGAACGCTGCGCCTCCCGAAGGCCCGTCGGCGAGGGTGACGGTTCCACCTGCGTCGGTGACGAGGTCGCGAACGATGGCGAGGCCAAGGCCCGCGCCGCCGTCGGGTCGTGAGCGGTGATCGTCCAGTCGCACGAACGCTTCGAAGACGCGTTCCCGATGCTCGAGGGGAACCCCTGGTCCGTCGTCGGCCACCGTGATGCTTGCGGTGTCCGCGTCGTGTTGGATCGACACGTCGACTCGGCTGTTGGCGTGGCGCGTGGCGTTTTCGAGGAGGTTCGCCACGATGCGTCCGATGGGCTGGGCGTCGGCTTGGATGACCACGCTCGGGAGCGGTTCTGCGAGATGAATCAACGCTTGGGCTTCGGCGCTGAGGTGTTCCAGTTCGCCGCGTACCAACGGCCCGAGTTCGACAGGGCCAGGGGGCCGGCGCTCTGAGGCGTGTTCAGTTCTCGCGATGAGGAGCAGGTCATCGACCAGTCTCGCCATTCGCTGGTTCTGCGCGGCGACATCACTGCCGACCTCGGTCCAGTCAGCCTGGTCGGGGTACCGTCGGGCGACGTCGAGTGCGGCGGCCACGTTGGCAACGGGGGTTCGGAGTTCGTGGGATGCATCGGCGATGAACCGTCGTTGGCGATCCGCAGAGAGTTGCAGGCGTTGGAGCATTGCGTTCAGCGTGACGGCAAGGCGGCCGACCTCGTCGGCGGTGGGAGGTTCGACGACGCGCGCGTCGAGGTTCCCGGCGCTGATGGCGTCGACCTCTTGGCGCATCCGCTCGACCGGGCGTAGCGAGCGACCCACCAGGAGCCAGGTCGCAGCCGCGACCAGCAGCAGGAGGACGGGAAACGAGATGGCGAGGGCGCGTTCGACCGAGTCCAACGCCCGTTCGTAGTCGGCGAGCGACGTGAAGGCGACGACGGTGAACGTCTGACCGTCGACGTTGGCTTTCGCCGATTCCGCGAACCACGGTCCACCTCTCAACCGATGATGTTGGCCGCGTCCGGCGTCGATCCGCACGCCATCTTCGCCTCCGCGGTCTGCGTCGTATTCCACTCCTGCAAGCTGCGAGCTGGCGGCGATGACGTGACGGTTCGCGTCGACGACCTGCACCAGGGTCAGCCGCGACGCGTCGACGGCCGGAAGGGGGTCGGGCAAGGTTCCGGCCGTTCCCAGCGATTCGACCCAGGACGCCTGGACGGCAGCGGATCCTTTCACGGCTCGTAGCGCGCTCGAATGCAGGGACGAGTTGAGAATCAGCCCTCCGACGCCGAGTGCGACGCCGACCACTACAACGGACACGATCGTGATCCGAACGCGGGTCGAACCGAAAAGTGTGCGAATCGACTTCATGTCGGGCCTCGGCCGAGGCGGTAGCCGCTCCCGCGGATCGTTTCCAAGGTGGCGACCCCGAACGGGGCATCGATCTTCTTGCGGAGGTAGCCGATGTACACCTCGACAGCGTTCATCGAAATTCCTGAATCGTCGTCCCATACGTGACGAAGCAGGTCCGTCTTGCTGACGACCTCGCCCCGCCGATGCACGAGGTACTCGAGGAGCGAAAACTCTTTCGTCGTGAGTTCGATCTCGATCTCATCTCGGTAGGCGCGATGCGTCGCGACATCCAACGAGAGGTCCCCCACCGTGAGCACCGAGCTGGCATGCCCGCCGGCCCGGCGGATGACCGCACGCAACCGGGCCAGGAGCACCTCGAAGGAGAACGGCTTGGTCAGATAGTCGTCTGCGCCCCCATCCAGGGCGTCCGCCTGATCGAGATGACCGTCAACGGCGGTGAGCATGAGAATCGGCACCGTCCGCCCTTGGTCGCGCAATCGTCGGGCGACGACGAAGCCGTTGAGTCCGGGCAGCATGACGTCGAGGACGACGGCGTCGAACTCGAACTCGGTCGCCATCCACAACCCAACGACGCCGTCCTCGGCAACCTCGACGATGTACCCCTCCGCCTCGAGGCCCCGCTTGAGCGACGCCGACATCGACCGCTCGTCTTCGACCACCAGGACTCTCACAACGCTCCAACCCGCTCGCGCGAGCACACTCGGACAAGCGTCGACGAACGGCCAAATGCTACCGACCCGTTGCTGAGAGGGCCCTGAGACCGGCGATTGGCGAAAGGCCAGCCGTTCCGACTGTCTCAGCGGGCTCTCAGCATCGATTCCTTAAGGTCATCGTTGACCGGACCAGTCACGCCGTTGTTGCTAGGTCCTGCACGTGCTTCGCCAAGGAGGCCACCCCGTGTCCGATGAGCAGATCCCCGATCCGACCGACGCCGAACCGGCTGGGCAGGGCGACGATCCCGCTACGCCAGACGACGCGGTCACTGATGCGCCGCCCGTCGTTGACGGTCCGCCGCGACCGGTCGCGGCCAAGAGCCACCGACTCGCCGGCCGTTCCCGCTGGGCGATCGCCGCCGCCGCGGTCGCCGTGCTTGGGATCGGTGCAGCCGCAGCCGCGGCCGCAGCCTTCTCCGAGTTCGACGGCGGACACGGACGCTCAGAACGCGGAGACGAACGGTCCCAGGGCCTCGGGCAATCGTGCGGCCAGGAGCAATCCCCCGAGAGCGATGCCGAATCCGACGACGATCGCATGAACACGTGCCGGGAAAACGCCCAACCCGTCGGGCGTCGACAGATCCCCGCGGTCGCTGGGCCGTCTGACAGCGGTGGCCTCGACGATCCGAATGGGCCGATCGTGATCGAGCCGACAACGCCCGGAGGGGCTCGTACGGTGGTGTGGCCCGACGGCCGCATCGTGACCATTCCTGCCGACTCGTCCGCCACGACCAGCACGACGACTCCGTGATCGCGGCAGGGCCGGAGCGCTACCGGACTCGTAGATGACTTCCGTGCCCGCGTCTCCTCAACGTGACCTGGACGTCGAATCACCCCCATCAGCCGAACCGACGCAGCCGCGGCGCCGAGTGCCGGCGCGAACACGGCTCGACTTCTGGCTCGACGTGGCGCTGCTGGTCGCGTTCACACTCGACTACAGCTTCAACTTCACCGGACTCACGATCCACGAATGGATCGGCCTGGGATTCGGGCTCGCACTTCTCATCCACCTCACCTTGCACTGGGACTGGGTACTGCGCACGACGCGACGGGTGTTCGGGCGGCTCCCGGGTCGGGAGCGAATCCGGTGGATCGTCGACTTGTCGCTGATCCTCGTGATGACGCTGTGTGTGGCGTCGGGCGTCCTGATCTCGAGAGCGGCCCTGCCAGCGATCGGCATCACGCCGGTCGCCGGCGCGTTCTGGACCGGACTCCACACGACCTCCGCGGACGTGACCGTCGCGCTCGTCGCCCTGCACGTTGGGCTCAGCTGGCGGTGGATCCTCACGGTCGGTCGACGGATCGCCACACGTCGGCCAGCGAGAGCGCCGATATGAGATTCGTCCGACACTTCCTCGCTGCCTCGACTGTCGTCGGAATGGTCATCGCGCTCGGGTTCGTTTGGGACCACAGCAGCGCCGCCAGCCTGGTCGCCGACGGGCGCAGCGATCGTTCGCCGGCATCGGCATCCCTCACGCAGGCCGGCCAGGGCCGCGCCGCCCCGGCCCGAGGACGATCCGACCGACGCGGCGCAAACGGGATGAGCCTCTCCAACCTCGACGATCTCATCCAGACCCTGCTCATCGAAGGACTGATTCTCGGTGGAGTCGTCGTCGTCGACACTGCAAGGCGACGCCACGGACGCCGACCACGCACCATTCCCACCACCTGAACGAGGCGGACCCCCCACCGTGTTCCGACTTGCGCTACGTTCCGCCGCCACCCACTGGCGCCGATTCGCTCTCACCACCATCGCCGTCGTCGTCGGCGTGTCATTCGTGACCGGGTCGTTCGTCCTCACCGACAGCCTCGCCGCATCCATCAACAGCCTGCTCGCCGACGCGACCGGACACACCGACTTCGTCGTACGCGGGATCGAAGGAACCGGTACCGGCGGCCGTGGCGGCGGCGGCGGCGGCGAGCTCGGGGTGGGGCTCGGCGGGCCGCGAGGCGGCTTACCGGCTGGCCTGCTCGCGGAGCTCGAGGCGGTACCCGGCGTCGGGGCGGTCGACCCGTCGGTGATCGGCGCAGCCCAACTCCTCGGCAAAGGCGGGAACTCCCAGGGGTTCGACGTGAGCGCGATCTCGAACTGGCCTGATCACCCCGAGATGAGCGCGGTCAAGCTCCTCTCCGGTCGAGCACCGGCGAGGCCTGACGAGTTGGTGATCGACACCGCAACCGCGACGACGCGGGGGTTGACGGTCGGCCGCACCGTGCGGGTTGGCACGCGTCGCGGGGTGATCAGCGCCCGCATCGTCGGGTTGGCCCAACGCGGCAGCGGGACCCTCGGAGCCGCCGGTGCCATCCTGGCTTTCACGCTCCCCCGCGCCACCGAGCTCGTCGGGACCGCCGACAAGCTCGACAGCATCAGCATCCGGCTTCGCAACGGAACAAACCGCGAACAAGAACGAGTCCAGCTCGCCACAATCGCGGGACCGCAGGCATCGGTCCTCAGCGCCGACACGCTCCTCGCGGACGCCCGTCAACGAATTCAGGACCGCCTCGCCAACTTCAACAGCCTCATGCTCGGCTTCGCCGGCGTCACCCTGTTCGTCAGCGCCTTCCTCATCTGGAACACCTTCTCCATCGTCGTCGCCCAACGCCGACGCGAACTCGCGCTCCTTGGAGCTGTGGGCGCCAGCACCAAACAAGTCTTCGGATCTATCGTCACCGAGGGCGCCGTCGTCGGTGTCACCTCGTCACTCATCGGCATCGGCGCCGGCGTCGGAATCGCCATCGGACTCCGGAAACTGCTGTCGAGCTTCAGCATCGATCTGCCGTCAAGTGACCTCGTGCTCGCACCGCGCACCGTCGCCGTCGCCGTCGTCGTCGGCCTCGGGGTCACCTTGATCTCGGTCATCGGACCGGCCCGGCGAACCACCCGGATCCCACCCGTGGCAGCCATGCAGTCCGCCGCCCTTCCACCCAGTCGCGGCGGACGGAAAGCGCCGATCATCGGCACCATCGTCCTCATCCTCGGAGCAGCGGCGGGAGCCACCGGGCTGTTCGGCTCAACCCTCGACACGGCGACGAGAATGAGCCGAATCGGCATCGGCGCCCTGCTCCTTTTCGTCGGCGTCACCGCGATCGCACGCTTCCTGACCTCGCCGGTCATCGGGGCCATCGGTGCCCCGTTCCGGCGGCTCGGCAGCGTCCCCGCCGCCCTCGCCCGACGCAACGCAATCCGCGACCCCCGCCGAACCGCCGCCACCGCGTCGGCCCTGATGATCGGCCTCGCACTCGTCTCCACCACGCTGGTGCTGGGCGACTCCGTCAAGACCGCGTTCGGCGGCGCGCTCCGGGCATCGATCCGCTCCGACATCGTCATCGACGCCGGCGGCATCGTTCCCTTCGACGCCAACACGCTCACCGCTATCTCAACGGTCAAAGGCGTGACAACCGCCATACCCATCACCTTCGCCCGCACCAATCTCGCGGTCCCACCGGGCACCGCGTCGACGGGCTCGACCACGATGGACGGCAGCACGAAGACGTCGGCCGACGCTGGCGGCAACCGCGGCCACGACCGGATCGGCATCACCATCGGCGACCCGGCCAAGCTCGATACCGTCGTCGATCCCCAGTTCACCAAGGGCGCATGGCCCACCGACGCCACTCACGTGGCCGTGGCCGCCGCATTCGCCACCGAGCAGAACCTCAAACTCGGGAGCGTGATCACGCTCCGAGCCGCGAGCACCGACCGGGCGCTCACGGTCTCCGGGATCTACCAACGCGACGAGCTCCTCGATGACGCCGTCGGCCTTCCCGCCACCGTCGCCGGCCTCGACGGCGTCGAACCCGTCACACGCCAAGTCATGGTCAACGCAACGTCGACGTCGAAGCCGCTCCTCGCCGCACTCACCAAAGCCACCGCGCTCGTGCCCAACTCATCCGCGCTCACCGCCGACACCTACGTGACCAACGAAACCAGCGCCCTCGACATCGTGTTGGGCATCGTCGACATCCTGCTCTTCTTCGCCGTCGCCGTCGCCGGACTGGGCATCGCCAACACGCTCGCCCTCTCCGTCGTCGAACGGACCCGCGAACTCGGCCTCCTCCGTGCCGTCGGAATGGAACGACGCCAGCTCCGCCGCATGGTCCGCATCGAAGGGATCCTCGTCGCCCTTTTCGGAGGCGTTCTCGGCGTCGGCCTCGGCATCGCCTTCGGCGCGGCCACCGCCGCGGCGCTCCCGCCCGACACCGCCTTACTCACCCTCCCGTCTCCGCGACTGATGGGGATCCTCGTCGCGGCCGGATTCCTCGGCTTGATCGCCGCCGCAGTCCCTGCCCGCCGCGCTGCCCGGCTCAACGTTCTCGACGCGATCAACCACGACTGACCAGTACCGGACACGCGCCGCGCCGAGACTGCAGCTTCAGCGTTCCAAACAGGCGTCGAGAAAGCGCATAAGCGGCGGAGTCATCACGCTGTCGTTCGGGGCCCCGATGCGGCTGTTGACTTCGTGGTGCGTGAGGGTCCGCGCGTCGATGGCCGTCGTCGGGACACCGACGGCGTCGAGCTTCGCGAGGAACGCCTCCTCAATCGTGCGTCGCCGGTCCGAACCTCGTACCACACCAATGATCGGTGGAATATCGAGGCCGGGTGCAATCAGCCAGTTGGCCGACGTCGAACGGAGGTAGTCGGGCGCGTTGCCGAGTGCGGCGACCCATTCCTGTTGGAGGCCGCGGATGTCGGCGGCGCCGGCGGTCACTTTGTCGAAGCCTTCCGAGTCGAGCGGCCCACCACACGCGAGGTCACCCGGCTGCATGCCAGCGTCCGCGAAATAGGCCGGATTGAGCAACACGTTGGAGACGATGTCGGCCCCCGCCGAGTGCCCGAGCAACGCGATGCGTTGCGGGTCGCCGCCGTAGTCGGCGATGTGATGCCGTACCCACCCGACCGCGGCGGCAACGTCGGTGTAGTGATCGGGATAGCGCGCCGACATCGGGTCGCCGGGTCGGGTGAGCCGGTAGTTCACGCTCACCAGGATCCAACCACGTTGGTTAAACAGCGGGACCTTGTGCTTCATCTGCTGGGCCTTGTCACCGATCTCGTATCCGCCGCCGTGAACCCAGACGACGACGGGGGCGTCACAGGCAACGGTGGGCGCGTGGATGTCCACGCTGGTCAGGTCGGGATCGACTCCACCGACACGGGAATACGCCACGGTGGTCGGGAGCCCCTGGGTGTCGCAGCCTCGCTGCTTAGCGGTCCCGCCATCCGAGCACGCGGCGAGCAGTGCGATTGCCATCGTCGATGCAACCCCGGATCGCCGACGCCTAGAGGTCCCCGGCGTGGTCTGGGCGCGACGCACTTAGTCCTGCCTCGCGTCCCGCTCGGGAGCGCCGCGTGGCGTCGCGACAAACGAGGTCGCTTGAGACCGCGCCATTCGGTGGAGGCGCCAGTAGGTCACCCCAGCTGTTGCGCACAGGGCGGCGACTCGTATCAATGGAAGAGCCATTGTCATTCCTTCTGCGCTGCTCGTCAGGTGGTCGAGAGTTCCCAGACCAGCGCCGCAAGGATGGCACTCGCGCCAACGGCGGTGGTCGCGACGAAGCGCCAGAGTTCTCGGAAGAGGCTGTCGACCCTTGGGTCAGATTGCCAGTTCAGCGATGCCTCGTCCGTCGGCGGTTGGGCATCGGGATCGACGGGCCGGAGAATCAGCCACAAGGCGAGAACTCCGAACGCGACGACGCCCGATCCGATCAGGCCGATGGTCAGCGGGAGGCTCATGGGCTCGTCTCCGCCCGATGGAGCCAAACACGGCGGGCCCGCGACAGAAAGCCGAGTGCCATCACGAACGGCACCACCGCAAGAGGGTCTGTGAGATGCACCCCGTGTTCAGGTGCCAACTCGAGCACTACGGGACCCGACATCGGGTGGGCGCCGACCACCAACCATCCGATCGCTGCGCCGAAAGACACGACAGCGAGACCTACGAGCCCGATCACGAGAGCGCAATGCCGAGGGAACGGGTCGTTTGGCGGTGGTTCGACCTCCGCGAGACTCGGTCTCGGAGTTCGTTCCATTGTCTGCACGGGAGGCCTCCTGGTCTCGATGGCGCACGCTTGGTACTGACCAGAAGGTACGGAAGTCGTGGCAAGGCACCGGTTGAGCGACCGCTAGCGCACGGTTAAAAGGGCCGAAACCCCAGCGTCGCCGTAGCGGTCCCGTCAGATCGTCTTCGTGACAAGCAGCACCGCGGCGAGGCCGGCGATACCGAACCGGTACCAGGCGAAGACCGTTAGAGGTCGGCGTTCGAGGTAGCCGATCATCCATCGGACGGACGCGAACGCCGCCATTCCGGCCACTGCGATACCAATGAGCGGGTTGACGAGGCCGAACGTGTCGATCAGCGTGCTGCCGTTCTTGAGGAGCTCATACCCGGTCGCGGCCGAGAGGGTTAGGAACCCGAGCAGGAAGGAGAACTCGACGGCGGTTGTCAACGAACAACCCAGAAGGAGGGCGGCCAGGATCGTGACCAGGGACCGGCTCGTCCCCGGCCAGAGTGCCAGCACCTGCGCGGCGCCGATGCCGAGCGCAACTCTCGGTGGGATGGATGAGAGCGACGTGATCCGTTCGGTGATTCGGCTGCGGTATCGACCGAACACCAGGATGACGGCGCCGCCCACGACCCACGCGACGACGACCGGCCACGGTTTGAGGAGGCGAGTCTTGATCGGATCCTGTAGGACGAGCGCGATGACCACGGCGGGTACGAACGCCAGCACGAGTGAGATGACCAGAGATCGTCCCTCGGGGCTTCTTCCGGCGACACCCTGGAGCATCAGCAAGAACCGCTTCCGGAAGATGCCGAGCACCGCGAGGATTGCGCCGATCTGGATGACGACGGTGTACGTGTCCGTGGCGGATTCGTCGCTTTTCGTCTGGCCGACGTCGAGGATGCGCTCGGCGACGAGGAGGTGGCCGGTGGAACTCACCGGGAGGTACTCAGTCGCGCCTTCCACGAGACCGAGCACGATCGCCTTCGGGGTGGTCAGCGTCTCGACGCGTGCCGTCGACGCCGCTCCCATCCCGTGAGAGGGTGCCGGGGCGGTACTGCGATGCATCACGAAACCGGACAGAACGGCGAGACAGATCGCGATACCAATCAATCCACCGGCCCGCACCTGTCCACGCGCGGGCGTCACGCCGCGACCCGGGTGCGACGGTGCCGAACGAGCTCGACGACCACGGGGAGGAAGGACACGAGCACGATCCCGATCAATGCGAGTTCGATGTGGTCGCGAATCACCCCGATCTGGCCGAAGAAGTAGCCGAGCAGCGTCACGCCGACGCTCCACAGGAGCCCGCCGATCACGTTGTAGGCGACGAACCGTCGGTAGTGCATTGCGCCGGCGCCGGCCACGATCGGGGTGAATGTGCGCACGACCGGGATGAAGCGGGCCATCACCAGCGCCTTGGGTCCGTGGCGGTCGAAGAACGTCTGCGCCTTGGCGAGGTGTTCTCGTCTGAAGAATCGGGAGTCGTTCCTTGTCGCGAGGGTCGCTCCGACGCGGTTGCCGAACAGGTACCCGACCTGGTCTCCGGCGATCGCGGCGACAGCCACAACGGGCAGGAGCACCGCGAGATTCAGATGCACCGAGATCGAAGTGAAGACGCCTGCTGCGATGGCCCCGGCGGTGAAGAGCAATGAGTCGCCCGGCAGGAAGAACCCGACCAGAAGTCCGGACTCGGCGAACACGATTGCGGCGATCCCGAGAAGTCCGAACGACTGGATCAGGTCTTGTGGCGACAAGGTCATCAGGCGAACGTACCGTCGCGCCGATTCACACCGACACAACGGGGGGTGAGGGGACGGTTAATCCCTGGGTCATCTCGGAACTCCCGCACACCCGGCGGCCGCTTAACCGAGCGCTCACCAGATCCGGCCCGGCGCCTCACCTTCGTTCCGGCAGACTGGATTCATGATCCAAGCCGGCGGAAGCCAAGAATGACTGCCGACCTCCTCATCGTCGAAGATGACATCGGAATCCGCACCGGCCTTGTCCGAGCACTCACCAACGCCGGCTACACGTGTCACTCTGCGGAGAACGCTTCGGCGGTCCGGGCGACGACCGAGGCGCCAGATTTGGTGCTGCTCGATCTGGGATTGCCCGACGTGGATGGGCTCGACCTGGCTCGCGAACTGCAGGGGCGATGGCCCGACGTGCCGATCATCATGGTCACTGCTCGTTCGGAGGAGATGGACGTCGTCATCGGCCTCGACGTCGGAGCAGTCGACTACATCACCAAACCGTTCCGACTCGCCGAGTTGCTCGCCCGGGTGCGCGCACAGCTCAGGCGTCCCGCTCACCGCGACGATCTACCCAACCTCGTGGGCGCCGGCGTCGAGGTCGACCTCGGGGCCCGTACCACCCGTCTTGACGGAAACGAGATTCCACTACGAGCAAAGGAATTCGATCTGCTGGTTGTGCTGATGTCCAACCAGGGCAACGTCGTAACCAGAGAGGACCTGATGTCGCAGGTATGGGACGAGCACTGGTTCGGCTCAACCAAGACACTCGACGTGCACATCGCCGCGCTCCGGCGCCGCCTCAACGAGGCACCGGGCAAACCGAGTCGGATCACGGCACTTCGCGGCGTCGGGTATCGCTGGGAACGCGATGCCTGAACGGAGGTCATCGTGAGGCGCCGGATCCTTTCGGCGATCATCGGCGTCACCGCCCTCGCCACAATCGTCCTCACGCTGCCGTTGGCCGTGCTCATCGCCGGCAGGGAGCACAACGACGCGAATCAAGAGCTCACGCTGGCAGCTGAGCGCGCTGCAAACGAGCTCACCTCCGATTCAGATTTTGCCAACAGCTCGCTCGAGCTCCCCGAGTTCGAGGACAGCCTGACGGTCGGGGTCTATCTTCCCGGCGGCCGCCGTATCGCAGGCGCGGGCCCGGCGACAGCTGACAACTTCACCATGTCGGCCGCACTACTTACCGAGATCGGCACGACAGCGACCAATCGTGTGCTGGTGCGCCCGATTGTGGAACGCGAGCAGAAGGTCGCGGTCCTCCGAGTGGCCGAACCGCTGTCGGAGGCCGAGCGAAAGGTGTGGCGCGACATTCTCATTCTCTTGGGCATCGATCTCACCGCCGTGATCGTGGCCGCTGTGGTGGGATCGCTTGTCACCACCCGACTCGTGCGACCACTCAGCGCCATCCGCGACGACGCCGTACGTCTCGGCGACGGGGACTTCTCCATCAAACCTGCCCGAAGCGGTATCGACGAGCTCGATGCCACCGCCGACGCGCTCGCCGACACGGCGGCGCGACTCGACGGTGTTCTGCAGCGGGAACGGTCGTTCACTGCCGACGCGTCGCACCAGCTTCGAACTCCGCTCACATCACTCCGGCTCGTGATCGAAGGCGAGATGCAGTCTCCGAGCGCCGATCCCAACCCAATGCTCGACGCGGCGTTGGGTGAGATCGACCGCCTCGAAGCCACAATTGGAACCCTCTTGAGCGTGGCTCGCGATCAACCGATCAGTCGCGACCCTGTCGACCTCGATCGGATGCTTGCGGCGGTGACTCGCCGTTGGAGCGCGGTCCTCGACGAGCGAGACCGATCGCTCGCCTGCGCATCGAGCATCGAGGGACATCCCCGCGTCAGCCGCAACGTGCTCGAGCAGATTCTGGACATTCTTCTGTCGAATGCCCTGCAGCATGGTCGGGGGGACGTGACAATCGACGCCAGCGAAGAGGGCAACAACGTTGTCATCACCGTCAGCGATCTTGGGCGGATCGGCCGGGATCCGAGCGAGTTGTTCACCCGCCGAGATCCGGGCGCGTCTGGTCACGGCCTCGGCTTGGCGCTGGCACGCTCGCTCGCCGAGTCCGAGGGCGGTCGCCTCGTGCTCGCCGCAACCGATCCGACGACGTTTCGTCTGCTACTCATGGATCACGCCGGGAAACTAAGCGACGCGAACGGGACGCGATAGCCGCTGCCGCGAGTCCCACGACAGCAGCGCCGAGTGCCCAGCCGGCGATCACGTCGGTGAACCAGTGCACACCGAGATAGACCCGACTCACACCGACACTCACCGCAATCGTCGCCGCCGCGGACCAGATCGAACGGCGATGCGAGGGCGCTTGCGCTACTGCGAGCAGCGCAATCGTGCCCCAGATCGCAGCTGATTGTGTGGCGTGACCGGATGGGAACGAGTAGCCACCAGCGCGGACGAGCCGATCGGCAAGGTCGGGCCTGGCGCGGCCGAAGGCGAGCTTGAGCGAGTTGGACGACCACCAGGCGATTGCTGCGACCAAGGCGAGCAGGACCAACGCCGTCCAGTCGCCGACCCGCTTTCGCCACACCAACGCGGCAACTACGGCCACGAAGGTCAGAACAGTGAAGCTGCCCAGTGATGTAACAACGCGCATCGTCGAGTCGAGCCACCCGGTCCGGTGCTTGATCATGAACTCGAGGATCCGGTGATCGAAGCTGAGCGTCCCTCCGATCCGTTCGCCCGACACATGGGTCACGTTTGCCACCTTGAATCCCATTTGTCCCCGACTCGGGAACAGGCACGGTAGCGACCTCGTGGTTCGTCGGCGGTGAAGGCACGGTGAGACGACGGTAAAGCGGCGGCACACCTTGATCTGCACTGACCTTCGTCGCCAACTCTTTGCCAGGAGCTAACGAACCGATGGGTCTGCGGTGATCGACGATTCCGCATGATCGCTCCATGACTCACGACTGGAGCGAACGATGACGATCTTGGAAGACCGGCCGGCGCCGACGCCGCGCGCCGCGATCCCGTCAGATCTATCAGCAACCGAGCCGACAGGAGCCGCTCCCACCAGCAAAGGGCAGCAACGCCGACGGCGTCGCCGGCTGGCCCTGCTAGTCCTCATGGCGCTCGTGGTTCCCGTCGGCTGGTCGTACACCGGGTACCTCACCGCGGCCGGAGACGCTCCCGTCGGTGTTCGCAGCGTCGACTGGCTCCGAGACCACGGGTTCGAATCCGTCGTCAACGACATCGAGCAATGGTGGTACACCCGCACCAAGCCGACCGGCACCAAGGTGCCGACATCGGACCTCCCGAGCGCGCTTCAACCGCACACGGCGGTAGCAGCACTGGCCGCGACCGGCCCCGACGCCCCATCCACACCGACCATCCCGCCCTCGACCATCCCCACGCTCGTGGTTCCAGCGCAGGCCGGCGAAGGCGTCTGGCAACCGGTCACGGGGCTTGCCACCCCGTCAGCCGCGGTCGAGCAAACGTTCCTGCGACCCGACAAGGCATTCCCATCGGTTGGGGCCAACCTCGTCCGCATTGACCAGAGAGCCACCAGGCTCGTGTTCGTACCCGGAACGAGGGAGCCCGGCGGGACGGGATGGGCATGGGGCTCCCAGATACCGGTAGATCAACGCCAACGCGTCATCGCCGCGTTCAACGCCGGCTTCAAGTTCAAGCACACCGCCGGCGGGATCTACACAGAAGGCCGTCACGCCGTCCGCCCGTTGCAGAACGGTCTCGCATCGATCGTCATCCGCAAGGACGGCACCGCCGACATCGCGAAATGGGGTCGCGACACCGCTATGGGAACCGACATCGCCAGCGTCCGGCAGAACCTCGATCTCATCGTCGACCACGGCGCGCCGGTCGGCGGGCTCATCACAGATCGGGCCGGTCGCTGGGGCACCGTGAAGTCCCAGCTGCAGTACACGTGGCGCTCTGGTGTTGGCATCGATGCCCAAGGTCGTCTCATCTACGCCGCAGGCCACAAGATGACCCTGACACAGCTCGCGACATCGCTGTCGCAGGCTGGAGCAGTTCGGGCAATGCAACTCGACATTCACGACAACGTCGTCACGTTCAACTGGTACCGACCCGTCAAGGGCACCAAGACCGACGTCGTCGCCTCGAAGCTGACCCCCGCGATGACGCGGGACGCCACCCGCTACCTCGTCCCCGACCAGCGCGACTTCCTTGCGGTGGTGGCCCGATGACCGCCACATCGACAGCGCGCCGAGCCCTCGACACCACGCTCCAAACGCATCCAGCGACGAGGCCGGGACCGGCGACGGACACACCGTCGGTCGTCGCACCGTCGGCGGAGCGCGCCCTTCTCACCGCGCTCCGACCACGACAATGGACAAAGAACGTCCTGGTCGTGTCGGCACCACTCGCTGCCGGGGCTCTCCTCGATCCATCGAAACTCCTCCACGTGCTCGCCGCGTTCGTAATGATGTGCGCGGCGGCGAGCTCGACCTACCTGATCAACGATCTCGGTGACGTCGAACGCGACCGGCTCCACCCGTCCAAGCGCCACCGGCCGATCGCAGCAGGGTGGATCTCAGGGCAGGTCGCGGTCGGCACCGCTGTCGCCGCTGCGTCGTTGGCGGTTGCGATCGGAGCCGTTCTCGGAGTCTCGACGCTCGCCGCCGTCCTCGCCTACCTCGCCTTGACCGTCTCGTACTCGCGCCGGCTGAAGCACGTCCCGTTCGTCGAACTCGGCGTCGTCGCCACCGGGTTCGTGCTCCGGGTCATTGCCGGCGCCATGGCGACGGCAACGGCTCTGTCGGCACCATTCCTCCTCATCGTCGGTGCGGGCTCGCTGTTTCTCGCAACCGGCAAGCGGTACTCCGAACTGAAGGAACTCGGTCGCGGGGCGGTCGCGCACCGTCCGGTCCTCGCGAGGTACACCGCTGCGACGCTTGAGCGGATCCTGATGACATCGTCGGCAACCGCGGTGCTCGGCTATATCGCATGGGCCTTGTCGACCCGACCTGGCGGCGCCGGAATGGTTTGGCTGCTGGCGAGTGTCATCCCGCTCCTCGTCGCCGCCCGCCGGGGTGTGGCGAAGGTCTTTGCGGGCGCAGGCGGCGATCCCACTGAGCTCATCCTGGGCGATCTT
>Ga0209023_10001984_pt1 | contig 26372 bp, 20 predicted proteins | sample LakOneMetagenome_FD_187468 | JGI IMG/M metagenome (GOLD analysis project Ga0209023, IMG submission 187468) | Freshwater and sediment microbial communities from Lake Erie, Canada (SPAdes) (version 2) | ecosystem: Environmental > Aquatic > Freshwater > Lentic | place: Lake Erie, Canada...
CTGACCCACTCGTCCCCCGCACTCCAACAGGCGATCGACCTCAGGCTGAGGGTGGCATCCAGTGCCCGCCGTTGACCGGGAGCGCCGTGCCGGTCACGCACTTGGCGAGCGGCGACGCGAAGAACACCACGGCGCCGGCGATCTCGGAGCTGTGCGGCAGGTAGCCGAGCGCCGTCTCCGCCGCGAGCTCCTCGTAGACCGTCTCCCACGTGGCGTCACCACCGCGCTCCTGGGCCTGCCACTCGAGGTAGATCTTCACGCTGTCACCCATGATGTAGCCGGGGTGCACCGAGTTGACCCTGATGCCGTAGCCGCCGAGCTCCCGGGCCAGGGTCTTCGACACCGCACCGAGCGCCGCCTTCGACCCGGCGTACGCCCCGGCACCTGCTTCGAGATGCTGCACCGACATCGTGTTGACCATGACGATGCGGGCATCGCCCTTGTCGGCGCCGGCGGCCTTGAGCAGCGGCAGCATCGCCTGGGTCAGTCGCAACGTTCCCAGGTAGTTGACCTTGAGCGGGCGCTGCCACTTGTCGAGATCCGCGTCCTCGAACCGTTCGTCGAGCCCGCCGTAGAACGCCGAGTTCACGAGGATGTCGAGCTGATCGCCGAACCCTGACTCGACTTCCGACGCGATCCTGATGCAGTCGTCGGCATCAGCGATGTTGCCGTACACCGGCACCGCCCGTCGTCCCATCGCCCGGATCTCCTCCGCGACGGCAGGGACCGTCGTGTCGGAGCGGGCGACGAGTGCGACGTCGGCACCTTCTCGGGCCAACCCGAGCGCGATGTCGCGACCCATCCCCGGCCCGATGCCGGTCACCACTGCGGTTCGTCCCTCGAGCATCACCTTCGGTACCCCCTGGTTGCGTGATCGGGCGAGATCGGTGGAGCTAGGAGCGGCGGGTCTGGTTCCAGGGAAGGTCGCGGTCGACCGACGGCTCCCTGGGCAGGCCCAACGCCTGTTCACCGATGTTGTTGCGGTGCACCTCTTCGGTGCCGCCACCGATCTTGGATGCGAACTGGTTGAGGAACTGGTACTGCCAGAACCCGTTGCCGTCTGCATCGTCGGACAGCATGCCTTCGGCACCTTCGATGTCGATCGCCAGACCGGACTTGAAGGCGAAGGAGCGGGTGAAGAAGTTCTTGAGCAGCGATCCGTGCAGCATGAGCTCGTAGCGACCCGTCATCACCGCGGTCTGGGTCCGCCACCCCATCCACTTCTGGATCAGCTCGTTCGAATACACCTGAGCGAGCCCCTGACGGATGACCGGGTCGGTGGCCTTGCCGCGTTGCCGGGCGAGCGCCAGCACCGCCGTGAACGGTGTTGCCTGACCAGCTCCGGAGATCATCGACGATTCGGACTTGAGGGTGGTGCGGGTCACCTTCCAGCCGTCGCCGATCGCGCCGACGAGGTTCGCCGCCGGGATGCGCACGTCGGAGAGGAACACCTCGTTGAAGTGCGCAACGCCCTGAGCCTGCACCAACGGACGGATCTCGATCCCCGGGCTCGTCATGTCGACGATGAAGTACGACAGGCCTGCGTGCTTGGGGACATCGGGGTCGGTCCGGGCGACGAGGATGCCGAAGTCTGCGTACTGAGCGTTCGACGTCCAGACCTTCTGGCCGTTGACGACCCACTCATCGGTTGCGTCATCGAACACCGCACGGGTCGCGAGCGACGACAGGTCAGACCCGGCGCCCGGCTCGCTGAACAGCTGACACCACCACTCGTCGCCCCGCAGGAGGGGTTCGACGTAGCGCTGCTGCTGCTCGGGCGTACCGTGCTGCATCAGCGTCGGCCCGACCAGTGCCTGCGCGGCAGTGATGAAGCCGGACGTCGCGTCATAGCGGGCCAGCTCCTGGTTGAACACGATCTGCTCGGCAGGGGTCGCGCCCCGGCCGCCGAACGCCTTGGGCCAGGTCAGACCCGCCCAGCCGTGCTCCGCGAGCGTCCGCTGCCATTCGCGACACCGACGGCGATAGTCGTCGGCGACGGCTTCGTCGGTGGTGGCGCCGTTGCGAGACCAGTCCCGTTCGTCGCCGCGGCGCAACTCGGCGTGTGCGTCGAGGAAGTCACGCACCTCGGATCGGAACGCTGCCAGGTCTGGGGAGTCCTCGAAGTCCACGGGCGCCGATGGTAGGTCGCTCGGCTGGAACGCGTTCCAGTCGAGCGGGTGCGTTCACGGCCGCGCGCCGATCCGGCAGCGCTGGTCAGAGCTCTCCGAGCACCTCGAGCAGGCGCAGCTCCAGGACCCGGACCCGGTCGGCGAACTCGTCCAGCGGGTCGATCGCAGCGCCGATCCCCTCGAACAGGAAGCGGGCCACCCACCGGCGCAGCACCACCAACTGGTTGACACCGCCACGTCGCAGCCCGATGGCCGCAGCCAGGCGATCCGATCGAACGTCGGGCCCCGTCGGCCCGTGCACCGCTGCCGTCAGCTCCTGCGCCGAGGGGACGGACTCGCTCGGACCGATCACGAGCGCGTCCGCGCCGTTGACCCACAAGAGCCCCAACGCCTCGCCCAGGTGTCGGACCGCAGCGGCGCTCGTCGCGTCGACAGCGTGGGCGCCGGCGATCACGACGAACTCTCCGTTGCTCTGCGCAGTAGCCAGGTCGAGCGCGGTACCCGGATCATCTGCTGACGCCACCGAAACCCACGACCACGCGAGCGAGTCGAGACGGTCGGTCAGCGTCGGCGACGGTTCTGCCAAGACGAACTCGACCCGGTACTCGGGCGGTGCCCAGTCCGTGACCGCAGCGACCTGCGCCGACGCGACGGGTTCGGCCGCCACCACGACCATGGACAGTCCGGTCAGAAGGCCGTGTCGATGACGGGTGACCGATTCCGAGCGCCCCAGCACGGCCGCGTCGACGATCCGGTGCAGTCCCTCTCGACCGCTCTCAGTTGTCCCGACCCGCAGATCGAGGTCTCCGTCGCGTTCGTGCATGCTCCCCAGCTGTGCTCGTCGGTCCGCCGACCCAGGATGCACCTGACCGGCTGAGCACCTATCGGCGTTCCCGCCACGGTTCTGAGGGAACCGAGACGTTCGCCTCAGAACCGTCACTTCGATCCCCGCGCGGCGATCACGCCGCGTCCGTCCGTGCCGGTTCCGCAGCATGCGTCGGTACCGTCGAAGGATGCCGACGCCTTCCGACGCACGCTTCCCCGGCGACGAGCACGACCCTCGGTCGCTCACCGATCTGGGGTTGGGGAGTCGACAGGTTCCGGGCAGGCAACGCAACGTCACCGCCCGACCAGGCGACCCGGTGCGCGGACGGTCGTCGCTCCCTCCGGGCGTCCTGCCGCACGGCGTAGCACGAGATCGACGAGGCGAGGGCCCAGCGACGACCGACGTCCTCGTCATGATCGACACTCGCTCCGACGCCATCGCATCGGTGCCGATCATCCGAGCGCTTCACCGGCATCGGTTGTTGCACCCCGTTGTCACCTCGACCGGACAGCACCGTGAGGCGGTCGAGCCGATCCTCGCGCTCGGTGGGATCACCGTCGATCACGATCTTGCTTGCGTCGGCGAACCGAGCCCCAACGACCTCGTCGCAGCGATCGCATCACAGTTCGAACGCATCGAGTGCTCGCACCACCCATCTGCGCTGCTCGTCCACGCCGACACGACTGCGGCGATGGCAGCGGCGATCAGCGCGTTCCACCTCGGAGTGGCGGTCGTGCACCTCGACGGCGACCGGTCACCATCGTCTGCACCGAGTGCCGTTCTCGACGCGACCAACCGTCGGATCATCTCGGAGCTCGCGTGCCTGCACCTGGTCACGACCAGTGCGAGCGCCAGATCGGCGGTCAGCGAAGGCGCCCCCTTCGACCAGGTGTACGTGTGCGGCAGCACCAACATCGACACGCTCCGATGGGCCGCAGCATTGCAGCGCCGCCCCTCGGACCCAGCGGTCGCGGCAACCGCGGCGAGCGCAGACCCGCTGGTCGTCGTGGTCGCTCACGTTGACGACGACGGCACGGTCGATCGCATCGCGTCCGGGATCGCCACGTTGGCCGAGCTGCGTCCCGACACCAGGTTCGTGGTCCCGATGCAGCCGAACGCGGCGGGCCGCCGCACCATCGTCGCCCACCTGGGCGACCGCCCGAACGTCGTGTTGAGCGAGCTATTGCCCTACGCAGAGGTCGCCGGACTCCTCGCCCGCGCCGACCTGTTGGTCACCGACTCCGGGCCCCTTCAGGAAGCGGCACCGGCGCTGCACACGCCGGTGCTGGTCGCAGCCGATGGCACCGATCGGACGGAGGGCGTCGAGGCCGGCACGATCGCGGTCGCCGGCACCGATCCCGACCAACTCGCCGATCGGTGCGAGCGGCTGCTGGACGACACCCCTGAACGACAGACGATGCTGGCGTCGGCCAACCCGTACGGCGACGGCGAGGCCGGCACGCGCATCGCTGCCGCGCTGGGGTGCCTGACCGATGGCTCCCACGACATCCCCGAGCGCTTCGGACCGGGCTTCGATCGAACCTCCGTGATGGGCGGAGGAAGGGGAACGAACACGAACGGCCTCCGCTTCGCTACAGCCGCTCGATGATCGTCACACGTCCACCGACCCCGCCCAACCACCCCAAAAACTGAACGATCACGAACGGCCTCCGCTTCGCTACAGCCGCTCGATGATCGTCACACGTCCACCGACCCCGCCCAGCCACCCCAAAAACTGAACGATCACGAACGGCCTCCGCTTCGCTACAGCCGCTCGATGATCGTCACGTTTGCTTGGCCGCCGCCTTCGCACATGGTCTGGAGGCCGTAGCGACCCCCGGTGCGCTCGAGCTCGTTGAGCATCGTCGTCATCAGCCGCACGCCGGTGGCACCGAGCGGGTGGCCGAGCGCGATCGCACCACCGTTGACGTTCACCTTGGACAGATCGGCGTCGAGCTCCTTCGCCCATGCGAGCACCACCGACGCGAACGCTTCGTTGATCTCCACGAGGTCGATCTGATCCAACGTCATCCCGGCCTTCTCGAGCGCACGCTTGGTGGCAGGGATCGGGGCCGACAGCATGTACACCGGGTCGTCGGCGAGCACCGACAGGTGATGGATGCGGGCCCGAGGCGTCAGGCCGTGGTCCTTCACGGCCTGTTCCGACGCGACGAGCATCGCTGCCGACGCGTCGCTGATCTGCGAGGCGACCGCCGCAGTGATGCGGCCCCCTTCACGCAGCGTCTTGAGCGAAGCGATCTTCTCCGGGTTCGGCTCACGGGGACCCTCATCGAAGGTCAGGCCGTTCAGCTCGACGATCTCGGCGTCGAAACGGCCCTCGGCGCGAGCATTGATCGCCCGGCGATGGGACTCCATGGCGAACTCCTCCATGTCCTCCCGCGAGATGCCCCACTTCTCGGCGATCATGTCGGCACCTCGGAACTGGCTGACCTCCTGGTCGCCGTACCGCTCGACCCAGCCGGTGGAGCCCGAGAACGGGTCGGTGTCGCCGAACTGCTCGGCCACCAACATGGCGGAGCTGATCGGGATGCGCGACATGTTCTGCAACCCTGCGGCAACGACCAGGTCCTGCGTGCCCGACATGACGCCCTGGGCGGCGAAGTGCACGGCCTGCTGCGACGAGCCGCACTGACGATCGATCGTGGTGCCCGGGACGTGCTCGGGCAGTCCAGCAGCCAGCCAGGCGGTGCGGCCGACGTCGCCCGCCTGGGAGCCGATCGTGTCCAGGCAGCCCATGACGACGTCGTCGACGGCACCGGCATCGATGCCGGTGCGGTTCACCAACGCCTTGAGGGTGTGGGCGCCGAGGTCGGCCGGGTGGATCTGCGACAGCGACCCGCCCCGCTTGCCGACCGGTGTGCGGACGGTGTCGATGATGTAGGCCTCGGCCATGTCGAGTGCTCCCTGATCTGGATCGGGCCCGGTGCGCCGACCGCTTCGAAGTGCCGCGGCCGCAGGCCGCTGAGCACAAGGTACGGCGCAACCCGACCAGCGCGCCCATCCAGGTGACAGACTGCCCGATGCGTGCGACAGCGGCATCGGGCCGTGCCGCGGAGGTGACGAAGCCGTGAAGACGACGTGGCGCGCCGAGGACTTCGACCTGCTGTCACCGTCGGTGGCCGAGCGGTGGTCGACGTTCCTCTCCGAGGACGGCGATCGGCGGTGGTTCCCGAACCTGCTCGGCATCCAGGTCGAGGAGTTGCGGCGCGACTACGCACGACTGTGCATGCCCTGGCGCGGCGACCTGAACCAGCAGCAGGGGCTGATGCACGGCGGCGCCATCGCAACGCTCATCGACACCGCCGTGGTGCCCGCGATCGGCACCGCGTACACCGACGATCGGCCGTTCTCGACGATCGAGATGTCGGTTCGCTACATCCAACCGGTTCGCCAGGAGGACCTGGTAGCCGAGGGGTGGGTGACCCGCCGAGGCAAGCGTGTGGTTTTCTGCGAAGTCGAGGTGCGCACCGCATCCGGCGTCACCGTGGCCACCGGCAACCTCATCTACATCGTGGGCTCACCGCCGCCCCGCGACGCGGACTGACCTGCAGATCGCCCATCGCTCTAGCGAACGTCAGGTGACGCGACGGTTGCCAGCATCTGAACTCCTCTGCGACCATCGGTGAGGCGCAGAACCCGCCGCTCAGTCGGTCGGTTCGGGGGGATGACCATGCGAGGGACACGACGAGCCCGTTGGGCTGCGATCGCTGCGGCACTGACGGCGGCGATCACACTGGGGGCGTGCACCCCGCCGAGTGCGGGACCGAACGTTCCCGAGCAGGCGACGCCGTCCGGCGACGACGCCATCGGGATCAACCAGCTCCAATACCTCGGGTCGCACAACTCGTACAAGACCGCGCCGAGCCTGGGGTTGCTCGCCGTGCTCGGCCTGGGGTCCGCGCTCGTGCCCGATCTCGCGAGCGCCGGCCTCGATCCTGCGCAGCTCGCCTACGGCCATCGCCCGCTGACCGACCAGCTCAACAGCGGCGTGCGCAGCTTCGAGCTCGACGTGTGGGCAGATCCGACCGGTGGAAGGTTCGCTCAGCCGCTCGCCGCTCAGCTGCTCGGCCAGCCATACCCGTCAGGCGTGACCGCTCCCGGGTTCAAGGTCCTGCACATCCAGGAGATCGACTACCTCTCCACCTGCCCGACGCTCGTCGCGTGCCTCCAGGAGATGCGGACGTGGTCGAACGCTCATCCGGGACACCTCCCGATCACGATCAACCTCGAGCTCAAGGCCGACCCGCTCCCGGCACCGTTCGACGTGACCGCGATCCAGCCGTTCGACGCCCCGACGCTCGATTCGCTCGACGCCGAAGTCACCTCCGTCATCGGCGACCGGCTGATCACACCCGACGACGTCCGCGGCGGTGCCGCCGACCTGCGCTCAGCGGTCACCGACCCTCGTGCTGGCGGCGGGTGGCCCACGGTGGCGCAGGCTCGCGGCCGGTTCCTGATGTTCCTGGACAACGGCGGGTCGGTCATCCAGCGGTACCTGGACGGCCACCCGTCGCTCGCCGGACGCCCGCTATTCACGAGCGACGGCATCGCCGATGACGGCACGCTGCGACCCGACGCTGCGGTGCTCAAGCTGAACGAGCCGGGCGACGGATCCCGCATCGCCGCACTCGTCGCGCAGGGCTTCATGGTCCGAACCCGAGCCGACGCCGATGTCGTGCATCCGGGAGCGGACCGGGCCGCTGCGTTGTCCTCGGGGGCACAGATGGTGCACTCCGACTTCCCGAAGGGTGAGCCGCAGTTCGGCACCGGCTACGAGGTGTCGTTCCCGACGCGGGTGCAGGCACGCTGCAACCCGGTCAACACGACCGCCGCGACGTGCAGCGCCGCGGCAGCGGTCGAAGCCTCAACCCCTGCCGCCTGAGCCGGGCCGACCGCACCTTCACCTGGGCACCACCATCGGCGGGCTCTGGCGGGCGACGCCGGGTCCGGTGTCGTCGATGTCACCCCAATTCGGGGTCGGTCCCATCGACCGCGACGACGGCCCTGACCTCGATCTCCTGTAGACCGGGACCATCCGGACAGACGTCGAGGATGTGGCAGTCCGCACACCAACGACCCGGAACGGTCGGTGCGGCGCTCCGATCGACGTGCCACACCACCAGCTGCACGACGCGGTCGATCGTGCGCTCCAACAGCTCGGACGTGACCGCGAACTTGACCGTTCCCGCGGTCGACGCCGATCCGACTCGCACCCGCAGGGGCGCCTGCTTGCGAATCAGCGCATCGACCAGGGCGTTGAACCCTGCCTGCAGTTCGAGCACAGGATCATCTGGCGCTCGGGCCGACATGACCAGCAGCGCGTCCGGGTGAGCCCCACGGGTTGCGGCGTCCCAGGTGGTGCGGAGCTGGATCATCCGACCGACGACCTCGTGGCGCATCCGGGCGGTCGACCACTTGAGCGCTGCGCCACGTGTGGCACCGAGCGCCCCGACCGCCCAGGTGGTCGCAGCCGCGCGCACCGCGGCCCTGCCGGCGCGGTCGAGCTCCTGGTCGTACCACTGGGCGAACCAGGCGGCCTGGCGGTCCATGTCACCCAGCTGCGACGCGACACGAGCGACGGCGACACCCGCGGGCTCTCGGTCGTGGCGGTCCCGCAGCGCAAGCCGCGCAAGGGCGCTCGCCGCCGTTGGCACCGAGACGACGAAGTCGTCGAACGGCATCGACCACCGCGAGGGGCACCGCAACGCCAGGTCGTGTGCCGACATGTCGACCCAACCCGCACCGTCCCTGGGGCGCTTCTCCTTGCGACGCAGATGGTCACCGATCGCAGCGTCCAGCCGGTCCGACAGCACCGCGCCGGCATGCGCTGCGAGCTCGGCGCGCGTCAGCGTCTCGCGGGACGCATCACCGTCGGAACCATCACCCGAGCGGCCAACACCCGAGCCGGTATTGCCCGAGCCGGTATTGCCCGATCGATCATCCCCCGGCGGCGACGGCGCTTCGCTCATCGGGGATCGCCATCGCCGAACGGGTCGAACGGGTCGCGGGCCGGCTCGAAGCTCGGGCACTCCCCCGCGTCGGGGCACCACGAACACGGTGCGCCCGGCCGCTCGATCGGTGGTCGGCCCGCGTGGAGCTCCGCCCACGCGCCGATCGCGTCGGCCAGCCGGAGCGCTGCGGAGTGCAGGACGTCGACGGTGACCGCCATGTCTGCGAGCGCCCCACCCGGATACCAGCGAGCAACCGCCGCCGGAGCGAACCCATCGCGAAGTGCGACCAAGAGTGCGTAGTGGGTGACCTCGTCGAGGTGGACCTGATGGGGTCGACCCAACTTGACCTCGACCACGACCGACGGCCGAGCGCTGCACCGTCCGCCGAGCTCGACATCGGTCCGACCGTCGCAGCGGACCGCTCCGCCGGCAAGGTGCACCGCAGCCGACGCTTGGGTGCGCGGCCACCACAACGGATCGAGGCCACTCCATGCCCGAGCCGCCGACGCCAAGGGCCCGAGGTGCAGATCATGTTCCGCTGCGATCACCTGGTCGCGTACTGCGAACTCGCCGCCGGCATCGAGCCAGGACAACAGGTCTTCAAGAGGGTCAGCAACCGGGCCTTCAGAGACCTCGAGCTCGACGAAGACGTCGAGCGCCCGCCCTGCCAGCATCCGCAGCGACAACTCGTCGCCACCCGTGTCGACCCTCGCCGACTCCCGAGCCACCGCGACTGCATGACGCTCGCAGGCGCCGAGCGCCACCACCCTTCCCTTCGGGAGTCGCAGCGGCAGCGCGGCCGAGTCGCCGTGGCCCTCGAGCAGTTCGACGCCACGGCGTGCCGCTGCTTCGAGGTCACCGCGGATGAGGGCCAGGTCGGACGCGCTCATGACCGCAGCGCCAATCGCCGGCGGAGCGTCCAACCACGACCGCAACCGCTCGGCAACCGAGGCAACCGCAACGTGCGTCGCGTCGATGGGGCCCACAGCGCTCACGTCAGAAGCATTGCAGGCCCGATCGGCGGCACGGGGACCCCGCCTCGTCCTACCTTCTGGGCCGTGACCGCATCGACCCCACCCGAGCACGACGACACCGTCTACCCGTTCACCATCGAGGTGCCCCAGGAGCAGCTCGACGACGTCGTCACCAGGGTGCGCGACGCCCGCTGGCCCGAGCAGGAGACCGTCGCCAATACCGAAGAACCGTGGCAGCAGGGCATGCCGTTGCGGATCGCCCAGGAGCTCGCGCTGCACTGGTCCGCCGGATATGACTGGCGTCGGGCGGAGACACAGCTCAACTCGTTGCCCCAGTTCAGGACGCTGCTCGACGGCCTGATGATCCACTTCCTGCACGTGCGTTCGCCCGAGCCCGACGCACTGCCGCTCGTGATGACCCACGGCTGGCCCGGGTCGGTCGTCGAGTTCCTGAAGGTGATCGGCCTGTTGACCGACCCGGCTGCACACGGCGGCGACCCGGCAGACGCGTTCCACATCGTGGCACCGTCGTTGCCCGGCTTCGGCTGGTCCGACAAGCCCGAGCACAGCGGTTGGGGCGTGCCACGAGTTGCTGCGGCGTGGGAGCAGCTCATGGTGCGACTCGGCTACGACCGCTTCGGGGCACAGGGCGGCGACTGGGGTTCGATGGTCACGACCGCGCTCGGGGTGCACCATCGGACCCACCTGGCCGGCATCCACGTGAACATGCCGCTCGTGATCCCGAGCACGCCTCCCGAGGAGATGACGCCCGCCGAGGTCAGCGCTGCAGCTGGCCTGGACCACTACATGCGCTGGGAAAGCGGCTACTCGACGCAGCAGTCGACCCGACCGCAGACCCTCGGCTACGGCCTGGCCGACTCAGCGGTCGGACAGATGGCGTGGATCGTGGAGAAGTTCTGGGCCTGGAGCGAGTGCGACGGCGACCCGCGCAACTCGTTCACCGCAGATGAGCTGCTCGACAACGTGATGGTGTACTGGCTGACCAACTCGGCGGCATCGTCGGCCCGGCTGTACTGGGAGTCGTACAAGTCGATCGACTTCTCCCCCGTCGAAGTGCCGAGTGCGATCTCTGTGTTCCCCAAGGAGATCTTCCGGACGTCTCGGCGCTGGGCGGAAGGCCGCTTCACCGACCTGCGTCACTTCAACGAGCTCGACCACGGCGGGCACTTCGCTGCGTTCGAGCGTCCCACCGAGTTCGTCGACGAGGTTCGTGCCGGCTTCCGGTCGATGCGCTGATCCACCCGTTGCGCGGTCGACCCTACGGCCGGTGAACAGCGCTCAACTTTTCGTGGTCTGAGGTTGTACACAGTGTTACCTTGGACACACGTCGCTGGCTGGTGGCGTGGTGGGGAGAGGCCGCAATGGCCCTCCACGGGGAACACTGGGACATCCCGGAGGGAGCACTCATGAAGGTTCGCAACGGGCGCCTTGCGCTCATCGGACTGGTGGCAGCGTTCGCCGCCGTCGCCGCGGCGTGTGCGCCGCCCAGCTCGCCGGGTGGCCCTCCGGCGCCGATCAACTGGTCCATCAAGGGGACCAACATGACGGTCAACGAGCCGCAGGACGGCGTCTACGACCCGGTCTTCCATTGGTGCGTGGCCATCCCGAACTGCAAGGACGAGCCGTATCTGCTCCAGGTCGCGTTCCGCGTCCGCATCGGCGAGCCGAACTCCGCCCAGGCCTGGGTCGTCACGGGCGACACGCTCCCGTCCCTCGGCAAGGGTGAGTCGCTCGCCCTGACCGGTGGCCAGCAGGCCAAGGTCGACTTCAACGGCGTGCAGCCCCTCGACGTGCTTGATGCGCTGAACCCGTCGAACAAGATGGACGTCGTCGGCACCTATACCTGGGCTGCCGAAGAGGACCAGATCAACTCGCTGTCCGGTGGCGCCGGCTCGGTCGCCACCATCTTCAAGTCCGCGCTCAACTCCACGCTCGCTGCGGGCAGCCTGCCGACCGGCGATGCGAACGCCCTCGTCAACATGGTCTTCCAGGCGCTGTTCAGCAACATCGGCACGCCGTTCAACCTGATCGTGGCGAACATCCCGTGCCTCGGCCTCTGCGATGACGTGCTCGGCGGCGCCCTGTACGTCGGCATCGGTGCCACCGGCACCCTCGCCAATGTCATCGACGGCGTGCTCGGCTCCACGACCATCCCCGCAATCAACATCCCGCTGGTGGACGTGCCGCCGGACGTCCAGGGTGGCGGCCTCTTCACGATGGGCAGCGCCAAGAACTTCACCCAGGCGTTCACCGGAGCGGGTGGGAAGCACACCTACACGTTCCAGTCCGGCCCGGCCTGACCCGACCGCACTGACTGACCGATCGGACTGACCCGATCGACCGCAACGGCCCCGGCGCACCCGTGCCGGGGCCGTTGCGCGTCCTTGCCGCCGTCCGTTGGGTGCGACTCGGGGCTGGCTGGCTGGCGATGATGGCGGTGCTGTCGGACCGCGTGAGATGGTGCCGGCCGGCTCGATTGACTCAGCTCGATGCAGTGTCGGGCGACTTCATCTCGGCAACCCCGATCCGCTTCTGGATCGCAGCGCTCAGGCCCGGAGCGACCGTCGCGAACGTGGCACCGAGGCGCAGTTCGACGGGCGCCACGAACACCTCGGGCGTGTTCGACTCGATGGCCTTGACGACACCGTTCGCCACGTCCTGGGGGGACTTGGTGCGGACTCCTGGTGGCAGGTCGACATCACCTTCGGCGAACATGCCGGCGTCACGGATGAAGCCCGGCGATACCAGTGACACACCGATGCCGCGGCCGTCGAGGTCCTGTCGAAGGGCGTGAGCAAAGCCTCGCAACCCGAACTTGGTGGCGTTGTACATCCGCGTGTTCGGCGTTGCCGCCAAACCTGACAATGACCCGACGAGCACGATCGAAGCCGGACGACGCTCCGCGACCTGGTGTTGGGCGAGCTTGTGCTGTGCGAACGCGACCGCGAGCTGGATCGGCGCCCGCAGGTTGACGTCGATCAGGAAGTCGATGTGCTCCGAAGTCTCCTCCTCCAGCGCTGGGTCATCACCGACGCCGGCGTTGAGCACGAGGACGTCGCAGCCCGCCGCATCACTCGACAGGCGGTCGACGTCGGCGGGGTTCGACAAGTCCGCCACGACGACCTCACCGCCCGTCTCCGTGCTCAGCGCGTCGAGCACGTCACGTCGGCGGGCCGTCAGGACGACTTCGGCGCCGCGGCGCGCCAACTCCCTGGCGATGGAACCACCCAGTCCACCGCTCGCGCCCGTGACCAGGATGCGGCTCCCTCGGATCTCGACGGGCGATGCAGCGGTGTGGGGAAGTTCCATGGCGCCCGACGCTACCGGCGAGTCCCGGGTCGCGACGTTCTGTGTGCGATGGGTGCCGCCACGACGAACTCACCACACACAAAATCCGGGCCGCCGCGTTCTGTGTGCGATGGGTGCCGCCACGACGAACTCACCGCACACAAAATCCGGGGGCCCTGGGTAGCGTGATGCCATGCCCAGCACCGACTCACCCGGCGACGCCCGTCAGCAGGCGATCGCCAGCCTCAAAGGGAAGCGCGAGTTCACGGCGAACGTCGTGTCGTTCGTGTTCGTGAACCTGTTCATGTGGGGTATCTGGGCGGCCACCGGCATGGGATACCCATGGCCGATCTGGGTCACCGGACCGTGGCTGATCGGCATGGGTTTCCATGCCTGGCAGGTCTATGGCCAGAAGCCGATCACCGATGCCGACATCGACGCGGAGATGCGCAAACAGGCCGGCCACTGAGCAACCGTCGAACCGTCGAGCCGACGTCGAACCGTCGAGGAACATCGACAGGCCAACTGCTTCGCTGTGACCGCTCGACCCGTCAGCGGGATCGGTGCAGGCAGTATCGGGTCAGCTGAGCTGTTCGCCCAGGTACTGGGCGACACCGATCTGACGGATCGCCTCGAGCTGGGTCTCGAGCCAATCGATGTGCTCCTCCTCGGAGACCAAGATCTCCTCGAAGAGGTGTCGGGTGCCGTTGTCGCCCGCAGCGGTCGTCGCCGCGATACCGGCGTTCAAACGCTCGACCGCCGCATATTCGAGCTCGAGGTCGTTGCGGAACTGCTCCTCGACCGTCTCGCCGATGCGCAGGGTCCACAGTCGCTGCAGGTTGGGGACTCCGTCGAAGAACAGAACTCGGTCCACCAGCGCTTCGGCATGGCGCATCTCGTCGATCGACTCGTCACGGACGTGGGCAGCGAGCTTGGCGAAACCCCAGTGGTCGCACATCTTGGCGTGCAGGAAGTACTGGTTGATCGCGGTGAGCTCGGCTGTCAGGACCTCGTTCAGCAGTTCGATGATCTCGGGGTTTCCCTGCACGTTCGTCCTCCTCGGCTGGTGCCGCCACACTACTTGGCACACCGAGTGACCTCGACCCCAGAGGCGGTACGCCTACCGGAACACAACGAGCCGCTCCATCCGATGTGGTCGCGGTGTTGGCAGATGCGGTCAGGCGGCGCTGGCAGCGTCGAGCGCGCCTTCGAGGCGCAGCAACATCTCGATCGTGCTGATGCACGAACCACAGTTGCCACCCGCCTTGCAGGTGTCCATCACGGCATCCACCGAGCAGGCGCCGTCACGGATGACGTCGACGACCTCAGCATCTCGGAGCCCGTTGCAGGAGCAAGCGATCGCCATGAGTGTTCAGTCTACCTAACACGATGGGAATGGCAACCCCCGAGTTGGCGAGTCAGCGAGCCAACGAACGTCGGTGGCCGACACGGCAGCGGTCCGACCAGCTCGCCCGGCCGCCACGCCTCGATCCTCAGGCGGCGCTGTGCTGGCTGGCTTCGACACCCGCGGCAGGGACGATCACAGGCCGAAACGGTTGGCTGACGACCATCGGTCGGACGCCAGGAGCCGCAACGAGCACACGCCGACGGTCGTCAGCCAGGTACCACGCCGGCCAGGCGTCGCCCTTTCGAGGGATCGAATCGGTCGGCACGACCGTGCGCACCACATGGCGGAACGCCTCGCTGCGATCTACCGGGCACACCAGGAAGTCGAGGTCGCATGCGACACTGCCCGAGCTGCTCGACCCGTCGGTACGACGCACCGCAACGACCGCCGCGAGTGCCCGGTCGCCGACGGTCCGCAGCTCCCGATCCGACAGATGCTGCACGCGGGGCGCTCGCAGGTTCGTGGTGACGAACCCGATGAGCACCCCGGAGATCCCGATCACCATCATCGACACAGCGCCCAGCGCGATCACATACCCAACCATTCGATGAGTGTCGCCCCTCCTCGATGCGTGCGGTTCCGTAACCCGTACGCAACTGCGGAACGATCCGCGGCCCGCATGGACCCGCAACCTGACCGGCGGCAACCGACACCTGCTTCGAACGCGGCATGATGGACACCACAAACACCGGAGGAACGATGTCCGACGACAAGCACCACTTTCAGGAAACCCACGACGACAAGCCCAACGTGGACCCGAAGCCGCTCAGCAAGCCCGAGCCGCTCAGCCAGGTGCTGCACGACGTGATCGAAGGCGCGACCGAGTTCCTGGAGGGCAAGCCGCCGAAGGGCGCTACTGACGCGGGCCACGTCGAAGGCGCCAACGAGGAGTGACGGCGTCGGGAGCTCCGGGGTAGAAGTCGACCCGGTCGCTCCCGACCGTCGGCTCTACCGTGCCGACTGGCGCCAGCTCAGCTCGTCGGTCCGAACCGCCTCCGGCGGCGGCTGAACGCCACGAACAGCAGACCGAGACAGAGCAGCGCGACGCCCACGCGGACCGGAGCGTCGGCATCGCCACCCGTCACAGCAAGCGCCGTTCCGCCGCCCGCTGCACCTGACGCATGGCTGACATGGCCGGACGTCGACGCTCTCCCCGACACCGTTGCTGAGGCGACGTTCGTGTTGCCGACACTGGCCGACTGTCCAGCCGAAGCAACCGCGACCTGATCGACCGGGGCATGCGCGACCGGGGCGTGAGTTGGGTTCGGGGTCGAGTTCGGCGTCCCGGGCGCCTGCGGTGCGGGGCCGAGGGAGGCCACGATCTCGCCGGGTGAATGCGGTTTGGTCAACCCGACAGCGAAGTGCAACGACGCAACCCGTTCGACGGTCGCCACTTCCTGGTTCGGTCCACCTGGGTCGATGACCACCTGGTCACCGGGGCGGAACCAGTCGCCAGTCGCTGCCAACTCGCCGGCGTCCGCCATGTCGATGGCGGTCGCCCCGGGCTGGGTGGACGTGGTCAGGAAGGACTGCGGGGCCAACGTCAACTGGCCGCCTCTGAAGCGCGCCGCCGCTGCGGAGTTGGGGATCCACCCGCCCTCAGATGTCCACGTGTCGAGTCCGCCCGCAGCGTTGAGCCGCACGACCGACCCCTTGGCGGTCATGGCGATCTTGGCGCCGTTGAACGCTGCGCCGGGCTTCTGGAGCAACATCCTGATGAAGTTGATCGGAAGGAGCAGCTGACGGACGGGATCGAGAGCGATCGACCGGTACGCCGCCTCCGCTCCCAACACGTCGACCGCGCTCGGCGCGCCCACGAAGTCCAGGAACGCCCGGTTCGCAGCGGTGTCGAACCGCGTCGCCCACGGATTGATCTTCACCGCGTACGCCTCGCCGTTGGAGAACATGACCAGCGGCGCGCCCTTGGTCTGCGTACCGGGGATGGTCTCGAAGTAGCGAGAGAAGATCTCGATCTTCTTGTTGACCGCCGCCAGCCACGTGTCGCTGAACGGGTGGTTGAACACGTCCATGAGCGAGGTGTAGGCCCCTTCGATCTCCGACTTCGCCAGTCCCAGTCCGTTGAGCTGACCGATGAAGATGCCGTCGTCGTCGCCGGTGATCTTGACGAGCCGCCCGGTGACCGGGCTCTCCTGGCGTGGAACGACGTAGCTGGCCTTGTCGGGCGTCGTCGGCTTGTACGCGTCGTCGAGATAGTCGAGGGTGAACTTCGGCGTCTGTTCTGGCCCTTTGACCGCCAACCCGTTGTCGATGCCTCGGAACTGGTTGGGGATGAACCCAGCTTCGTCGTAGCCCTTCAGGTTGCCGATGCCCAACCCGTCGGGCTTGACCACGTTGGTGGCCGGGTCGACGTCGGGCACGTAGACCCCATCGACCTTCTTGACGTTGCCGCGAGCATTGAACAGCGCCCATTCCTTCTTGCGCTTCTCGACGATCTGCTGCGCGACGGCACGGTCATCCTCTGCCGCGGTACCCGCCGCGATCGCTTCGTCGACAATCTTGTCGACCTCGGCCTTCGACTTGTCGATCTTGCGCAGGAGCACGAAGTTCTGGTCCTCGGCTCGACCGCCGAAGAGCTTGTACTCGAGGTCAGCCATCGACTTCGGCTTGATGTTCTCGATCTTGCCGACGGCAGCTTGAGCATCTCTGACCGCCGCCACGTTCGCCTCGTTCGGGATGAGGACCATCGTGCGGTTGGGGTTGGCCGCGGTCCACTCGCGGGCCTTCGCGATCGTCTCCTTGGCCAGCCCTGCACCGTCCTTGTTGAGACCGACGCCCAGATCCACGTTGGTCAAGGGACGACGAGCGATGAACGCCTCTTCCAGGAGCGGGTACTTGCTCTTGGACAGCTCGAAGGCCTTCTCGTCCAGGGCCACCTGCGCGGCGCTCGGGAAGTTCGCCTTCATCTTGGCCACCGTCGACTGGTCCTTCCACGCAGCGACCGCAGCATTGAAGTACCGGTCCGCGAGCATGAGCCGAACCAGGCCCTGGAACGCGAGCTCGGTCATGAGCACGTCGCTGGTCGTCGCCCCAACCACGTTGCCGATCGGACGCACGGCGTCGGCGATCTCCATCGGATCATCGCTTGCCCACGCCCCCTGGAGCTTCTCCAGGTAGGCGGTCAGTCGTGCCTTCACCTCGGCTTGAGTTGGGGTCGGCTGTCGCCACCGGCCGTCCGCCAACGTTGCGTTGAACGCCGTGAGGCTGCTCACGATCTCCTGGCTGAGACCGTTCAGCATCTCCTGTTGATCGGCCTGCGGCACGTACACCGCGAGGTTCGCCAGCATCCTCAGAGTGGCCTGAGACTCGCTGTCGGCGAACGCCTCGGCGAACGTCTTGTCCCGGAACTCCGGGTCGAGCGTGAAGTGGTAAGCGAAGTTGAACACCCCGACCGCGCGGTCCCGGGCGCCCTCGAGCGCACCGACGGACAGGCCAAAGGCCGCCGGCACCGCGCGGGTCATCACCGTGCCCTGAGCGAGCTGCGTCGTGTCGATCCCGACGTGGATCACTCCGCCGTCACCGCCGGTCACGCGCACCGAGCCCGGGTACTTCGACACGACCGTCACCGGTTCTGAGGCCAACGCAGACCAGGTGCCGTCCTCCTCCTTCACTGCCGCCCGAGCGGACAGCAGGTTGAACGAGACCGTGCCTTCGGTGAAGTCCGCCATGCCGGCGACGTTCTGCACGTAGTCGCCGACCGTCGGCCGCACCGTGTTCAAGCGGACCTGGAATGCAACGCTCTGCCCCGGGGCGATCTCACCCGTCAAGGGCTTCGGGAAGTCGGAGAACAGCGCGGCGCCTTCCGCCTCCTGGATGTAGCCCCCACCGAGAAGGTTGCCCCGGTACGTCACGCGGATCGGGTCGGTCAGCGCGATCGTCCGGTCGTTGGTGCGGTTCTTGAACCGTCCGTGCACGATCACGGGAGAACCGGCGGTCACGTTGATCGACGTCGTGTCACCGAGAGAGACCTCCAACATCGTCGTGAGCCCGATCCGGAGGTTGCCGCGCCCGACCGACACACCTGCATCGCTCGCCACCAGGCTCTTGGCCACCACGTTGCCGTCTCCGCTCACGACGAGCTGACGCCTGACCTCGACCGACTGGCCCGGCGCTAGGTCCGCCACCTTGACCGGGTCGTTCTTGCCGCCAACGGCGACTGGGAAGTTCGTGAACGGATGGGTCGGATCAGCGGCGGCGAGGTCCATCGGCTGGAGCTCGACGCCGCGCAGCGTTGCCACTCGATCGTTCGTGATCTTCGTGACCGCCGTGACCGTCACGGGCTGGGGCTGCTTGGTGATCGGGTCATCGGGCAGATGGATCTCATTGCCGTCGATCGGATTGCCGTCCCGCAGGAAGGTCACCGTCACGGGGAAGGGTTGGCCGATCTCGCCCGGCGACGAACCCGTCGCGGACTGAGTTGCGCCCGACGCGTCGGTACCGGTGACCTGTGAGGAGAGCGTGTAGCGGCCGAGCACCTTGGGCGTGAGCGTCACTTCGAAGGTCTTCTTGTCGCCAGGCTGCAGATCGAAACCGATCGTGGGCAGCGCTGGGTTGGGTCCGTCGGTCACCGCGAACGCGCCTGCCGGCGCCACCTTCAGCAGCGATCCATCGGCAAAGCGGATGCCGGTGAGCGCGCCGACACCATCGCTGGATGCAGCCACGGTCACCTTGGCCTTCACCGGAACCTCTGGATCCAACGGCGGTAGGACGCCGTTGAGCAGGTCGACCGAGACGCCGAGCTTGGGAGCTGCGATCGTCACCTTCTTGGTCGCTGTGGCGACACGACCGGCGAGGTTCGTGCTCGTGAGTGAGGCCGAGTACTCCCCCGGCTTGGCATATGCATGTGTCACGAAGCCACCCTCAGCGCGCTGACCGTCGCCGAAGTCCCATCGATGCAGCAACGGCGAGCCGGATGGGTCCTTGCTCGTCGCCAGGAACGTCTTTGGATCGGCCGCCGTGCCGACGCCCCCGCCGACGTCAAACGACGCCGTCGGCGTTGCCGACGCCGTGCCGCTGATCGAGATCGCGAACGAGTATCCGAGGCCTTCGAGGAAGTTGCCGTCGCCGTTCGTATCGCCAACCACCATCGTCGACACCGAAACGATCAGGTGGACCGTTCCCTGGACGAGCGCAGGGTTGTAGATGATGAGCAACGTGCATGACCAGTCCGCTGTGGTTCGACACGTCCCGTCCGGCGCTCCAGGAACCGCTTCCTGCGACTGGCCGATGCCGAACGAGCTGAGCGCTCCCGCCTGATCGGATCCGGGGACATAGGCACGGGCACCAGCGCTGACACCGCGATGAGTACATGGCATCGCCGAGTAGGGAACGCCACCGTCCGGGCACAGACCCCCGAGCGATGGTCCTGTCACCGTGATGGGAAGCGCGACCCGATTCGCATCCCACGGCCGAGCCGCTCCGGGCGACGGATCTGCCGGCCGGCTTCCACCCGCTGGCACCGCATCGGCCGGAATGCAGTTGGCGTTGTTCGGGTTCGTTCCCGGCGGACACGGCGGAACCTCCGATGCTGCGGCAGCGGACGGTGCGGTCGATGCGGCCACCACCGGTAGGGCCAGCAACGCACCGATCAGCGACACGGCGACCATGACCGCGACGCGACGACACCGTCGCCCAGTCGCCGCGGTCCGTCCGACCTGTTCGTGGCGTTCCATACCATCTCCCGTGTGCATCAGATCACCTGCTCGCCCGTGAAGACGGACCGTAGGGATCGGGCGCGAACGAACCGCGAACGACGCGCGAACACGCTGGGAGCAGAGCGGCCCGTGCGCATCGCACCTGACTCGACCGACACCGTTGGATGGGCACCCAGAGCCCATACGCTGAGATCAACCGCAGCGCAGAGCGGTCCTCCGAGCCCGCCTCGACGCGTTCGTCCCAGGCCACGATCGCTTTCCACGGTCCGATCCCGCCCACAACCACGACCAGCCGATGCCAGCAACCCCGCTTCCCGACTCCTCGCCTGACGCGCTCCCTGGCGCGCTCCATGGCGCGCTTCCAGACGCACGGCCGGACCCGACAGCGCCGAGCACGGCGACACTTCGCCTGCTCGGCGATGTCACCATCGCCAGCGACGGCGGCTCGACCGTTGCACTGCGGCGAGGCCAGGCGCGCACCACGCTCTCGCTCCTGGCCATCGAGCGGCACCGGACGGTGGGTCGATCGGAGATCGCAGACCAGCTCTGGCCCGCTGAACTGCCACCGCACTGGGAGGGCGCCGTCCGCGGCGTCGTGTCGAAGGTCCGAGCGTTCCTCGATGCCGCGGGTCTCACCGATGCGCTCATCTCGACCGGCTACGGGTGGCGTCTCGACACCGGTGGCCGAGCCAGGTTCGCCATCGACGTCGACCTGCATCGAACGACGATCGAGGCGGCGGAACAGGTCGCCCGTCAGACCTCGCCGCTCGATGCGACCCGCGACCAGTTCGCGAGTGAGGTGGATTCCTCAACGATCCCAGGAGGGCTCGACGGTCTGGCGGTCGCATCCGCGCGCCTGGCCGACGAGCTCGCGCCGGGTGCGACCGGACTCTGGATCGACACCACACGCGAGGGGCTGGCCCGCTTGCGGCGACGCGGGCTCACCGTGCTGACCGCGCTCGCCTGCCAGGCGGCCCGACCCGACCTGGCCGTCGATGCGGCGGACGCGCTCGTGCGCATCGACCCGTACTCCGATGCTGCCGTCCGAGCGCTCGTGGAAGCGCTCCACGAGGCCGGCGACCGGGCCGCGGCGATCGCGCACGGAGAAGCCTTCGAGCGCCGCTTGAAGACGGACCTCGGGGTGGACGCCGAAGCGACCACCCTTGCACTGATCGAGTCCGTCCGGACCAACCAACCCCGCTCCAACCAACCCCACCCAGACGGACCCAGACGGGCGAGCCGGACACCCCGTCAACGTTCGCGCCCGGTCCCACCGAACTTCCGCGATGACGGCCTGCTCGTCGGGCGCGTCGCCGAGCTCTCCACCATCAGCGCGACCTGGGCCGAGGTCACCCAGGAGCAGCGTGCTCGAGCGATCCTGCTGCTCGGCGAACCCGGCGCCGGCAAGTCGCGGTTGGCAGCCGAGGCCGCCGGCCAGGACCAGGTGCCCACTGCGCTCTGGGGCCGCTGCAGCCCGGATCGACGCACGAGCTTCGAGCCCGTCCTGGACAGCTTCCACGCCATCGCTGCGTTCGACGACCTGTTCGGCGACGTCGACGACGAACGGCCAGGTACAGCCAACCGAGCCCGATTGTTCACTCGAGTCGCGTCCGCCGTCAGCGCCGAGCTCGCGGAGCCGACGGTGTGGGTGATCGACGACCTGCACTGGGCGAATCCGGACACCACCGCACTGCTGACACACGTGACGTCGTCGATCTCGGATCGCCCCGTGCTGCTCGTGCTCACCGCGCGGACGAGCGACGGGCACGTCGCCGCCCTACTCGAAGCCGTCGCTCGAGCGATGCCGACGATCACGCTCCGGCTCAGCGGGCTCGACGTCGCCGAAGTCGCCGAGCTCCTGACCGCGGCCGACGTCGACGAACCGGTGCGGGTCGCCAAGCAGGTTCGCGAATGGACCGGCGGCAACCCGTTCTTCATCCGGGAGCTCGTGCGCAGCGCCGGTCCCGGGGGGCGGATCGATCCGGGAACGACGCCCCGCCCACTCCAGTCGTGGATCGATCAGCGGATCGCGGCGCTCGACCCAGGGCCTCGGGAGGTCCTCGCCGCCGCTGCGGTGCTCGGTTCCGGGCTCGACCTCGACCTGCTGACGGCAGTGCTCGAACGGCCGGAACCAGAGGTGCTCGACGACATCGAACCGCTGTTGGGATCCGGCCTGCTCGTCGAAGCCCAGGACGGTGCCGACATCGCCTTTGCCCACGCCCTCACACGCGATGCGGTCGTGGCGGGACTGACACAGATCCGACGCCACCACCTCCACAGCGCCGCGGTGGAGGCGATCACCAGGCTCCGCCCCGCCGAGAGCGCCGCCACGGTTGCGTCGCACCTCGCCAAGGCAGGCCCGCGCTCCGACGCCGTCCCCGCCATGTTGATGGCTGGCGACGAGGCACTAGCCGCCACGGCGTGGTCCTCCGCGTCGGCGTGGTTCGAGGAGGTGCTCCAGCGCCGATCGGACCCTGGGCCAGAGCGGATCGACGCGCTGATCGGCATGGGAGCCGCGATGCGAGGTCTGGGCCGCCGCACCCCCGCACGATCCGCCCTTGAGGAGGCGTTGCGCACCGCTGGCCGCTTCGGCACCTGCCGTCAGACGGCACTCGCCACCCTGCGACTGGTGGGTGGCGGCGCACGCGGCGTCGCCGACGACATGGCCGATGCCGACCGCGCCGCACTGTTGCGAACGGCGATCGATCCGCTCGGTCCCGACGATGACGACCTGCGCATCCCACTGCAGGTGGAGTTGGCACTCGCACTCCTGCTCACCGATCGTGCCGAGGAACGGACCGCCCTCGCCGAGGACGCGCTCGCGCGCGCTCGGTCGTTGCAGCGACCCGATCTGCTCGCTCGGGCCCTGCTCGGCCAACGCCTCGCACACCACGGTCCCGAACATGGCGAAGTCCGATTGGCCGATGCCGGCGAAGCGCTGGCCATCAGCCCGGGTCGCTTGTCGCCCGACATCGTGATCACGGCGCTCATGTCCCGACACGAAGACGCGCTGCTCATCGGTGACCGAGCGCTCGCACGCTCGTCGCTGCATGAGGCACAAGCACTCGCCGCTGCGAGCCAACACCCGTACTGGCGTTGGTTGGTGAGCACATGGACGGTGCTGGACGCGATCATCGACGGCGACCTGGACCACGCCGAGGTCGCCGCCTTCGATGCCCTCGGATTCCAGGCTGAACACCCCGAAGCCATTGCCTGCCTCGGCGTGAACCTGGTGGACATCCGCCTCTTCCAGGGCCGATCCGACGAGGTGGTCGACCTGCTCGCCGAGGCGGCGAACGCCAACCCGCACATCCCGACCTACCGAGCGGTGCTCGCGCTGTGCCTGGCGGAGTCGGCCGAGAGCGAGCGGGCGACCGAGGAGTACCTGTACTTCGCCGCATGCAACTTCGTCGACGTCCCCGACGACACCAACCGGCTCCTGTGCCTCGCCGTCCTCGCCGATGTCGCCGCCACCATCGGCGACGTCGAGGGCGGGAGTCGACTCCGCGAGCTCCTGACCCCTCACACGACCCGACAGGTCGTGCTGAACTGCTTCGGCGGCGGCGGGTCCTACTGGGGTCCTGTCGCGACCCAGCTGGGCCGGCTTGCGCTGCTCTGCGGCGACACCGACGGCGCCGCAGCGCACTTCGACGCTGCCCGCGACGCGGCCCAGGCGTTCGGCGCGCCACTGGCCCTAGCCAGGGTTCCGACGCTGCCCTGAGTGTGTAGGTGGCCCGGCACTCCCGCTGGACGACGCCGACGGCCCACCCAGCCGAACCCCATGGGGCTACGACGAGGTGCGTTCGCCTGTCTGCACCCGCCACAGCGCCGCGTAGAGCCCGCCGAGCGCGATCAGCTCGTCGTGATCACCCGCTTCGATGATGCGCCCGGCCTCCATGACGTGGATGCGGTGGGCGTGACGGATCGTCGACAGACGGTGCGCGATGACGATGGTGGTGCGGTCCAGTGACACCCGCGCCAACGACGCCTGGATCGCGGCCTCGGTCTCGTTGTCGATGGCGGAGGTCGCCTCGTCGAGCAGCAGCACGGAAGGGTCCCGCAGGATCGCGCGAGCGATCGTGATGCGCTGCCGTTGACCGCCCGAGAGCTTCTGGCCGCGCTCGCCCACCAACGAGTCGTAGCCGTGGGGCATCGCAGAGATGAACGCGTCGGCTTCGGCGAGCTCGGCCGCAGCGACGATCTGCTCGCGGGGGCGTCCGGGCGCCCGTACGCGATGTTCTCGGCCACCGTGCCGTGGAACAGGAACACGTCCTGGGGCACCAGACCGGTCGCGCCGCGCAACGAGGCAAAGGTCAGCGAGTCGGTGGGCACACCGTCGAGCGAGATCGTCCCGGCGTCGGGTTCGTACAACCGCAACAGCAGCTTCAGCACCGTCGACTTCCCTGAACCGGTGGACCCGACGATCGCGTGCGTCTCCCCGGCGGGAGCGTGCAGCGAGAAGTCACGCAGCACCCGGCGATCCACCGAAGCACGTGCTGCGGCATCGGCGCCCTCAGCGACACCGACGCTGTCGGACGGGTCAGGTCGGTGGTAGCTGAACTCGACGGCATCGAAGCGCACGTCACCGCGGACCGGCAGCTTCAGCTCGTGGGTGCCGGGAGCGATCGTGGGTTGCAGCTCGAGCAGGCCGAAGATCCGTCGGCAGCTCGCCATCGCCCGTTGGTACAGATCGAGGATCTGACCCAGCTCGGTCAACGGCCACAGCAGCCGTTGCGTCATGAACACCAGGACCGAGTACATGCCGACGGCGAGCGTCCCGTCGAGGGCCGCCTTGCCGCCGACGACCAGCGTCATCACGAACCCTGCCAGGATCGCGATGCGGATGATCGGGATGAACGCGCTCGACAACCTGATCGCTTCGCCGTTCACCTGCGCGTACCGGCGGCTCTCCACCTCCAGACGTGCGACCTCTCGCGCCTCTCCGCTGAACGCCTTGACCGTCGCCACGCCACCCAGGCTGTTGCTGAGGGTGTCGCCGATGTCGGCTGCGGATGATCGCACCGCGTCGTAGCGGGGCTCCAGGCGCTTCTGGTACAGCAGGGAGCCGACGACGATGATCGGGATCGGCAGGAACGCGAGCACCATCAGCGTCGGCGAGATGATCGCGAACACCAGCCCGACCAGCACCACGTTGGCGACCGACTGGATGATGTCGTCCGCACCGGTGTCCAGGAATCGTTCGAGCTGGTTCACGTCATCGTTGAGGACCGTCATCATCCCGCCGGACGTCGTGTCCTCGAAGTAGCTCATCTCGAGCGTCTGGACGTGGCCGTACACCTCCATGCGGGTGTCGTGCTCGATCGACTGGGCGAGGTTGCGCCACATGACGTGCGCAGCGAAGTCCGACGCCGACTCACACAACCAGATCACGATCGTCACACCGGCGAGGATCAACAGCTGCTCGAAGCGGTCCTCAACCCCCGTGATCCGACTCATGAGAGAGTCACCCTCGTTGACCACGACGTCGACTGCGACGCCGATCAGGAGCTCTGGCAGGACGTCGAACACCTTGTTGACGAGCGACAGGACCGTGGCGATCACGACCTTGGATCGCTGGCGAGACGCATGGCGCCACAGGTCCCGCAACGGTGGTGTGCTGGAGCGGGGGAACGAACGACGAGACGTCGATGCCGCGTCGGTCGCTCGTCCATCGCCTTCGCCGGCCCGGTCCAGATCAGCGATGTTCGGTCGCTCCACGTCGGTCACCGCAACAGCCAACCGCATCACCGCAGCATCGACCCACTTCGTTTCGTCGCGGCACCCGTCCGGCGGTCACACCGCCGCCGACGGTCGCCACGACGGTCACGACGACAGCAACCTGCGACGACAGCCACCTGCGACGACGCTGGAATCGCGAGATTGCGGGATGGCGGCCTCAGCGAAACGTGTCGAGGCAGCTCACCGCGACGCCGTCTCGCAGCAGGAACCAGAACGCGTAGGCAGGATCCCCGAGCGGGTGGGGCGGCGCCGACTCGAGCCGCTCCGCTGCTGCCGGGAGCTGGGCGAACAGGTCCAGTCGTCGCTCCGGTCCACCGGATGCATCCGCCACGCCGTTGCGACA
>Ga0209023_10001985_pt1 | contig 26370 bp, 32 predicted proteins | sample LakOneMetagenome_FD_187468 | JGI IMG/M metagenome (GOLD analysis project Ga0209023, IMG submission 187468) | Freshwater and sediment microbial communities from Lake Erie, Canada (SPAdes) (version 2) | ecosystem: Environmental > Aquatic > Freshwater > Lentic | place: Lake Erie, Canada...
CTTCCGATCTTCCTGAAAGGACGTCAAAAGGGTATCTTTCTATGAGTCGCAACGCACGCCCGGCGGGATGCCGGGTGCGGGCGGGTGTCGGAGACACCCGCGTGTCTGGGGCGTCGGCTCTGTTAGCTGAATGGGCAAGCCAGAAACCGCCAAAAAATATCTGGAAGGCGGGATCCGTACACGCGGCTCGCAAGGACCTGATGATTCTCAAGGTCGTGGCGCTCATATGGAGCAGGAACACGGCGCTTTCAAGGTAAATCCGCCTGTTGGCCTGTTCACGGCCGGTCGCGCTCGGCTGGAAATGTCCGCGGGCTGGATCGGCTGGTTGCTCGAAATTTATACAGGCGCGAGTTTCTGGTGATTATTTATGCAAATGACCAGCGGCGCATCAATAGAACTGCCTTCAAATCAGGCAGCAAAAATACAATCCGAGTCGACGATGAAATTTCTCACGATAAATCAGTCAATTAGCCGGTTTTCAGCCGTGGCATAGTTCTTGCGATTCCCTTAACGCCGCCGGCCGGTGGGCCGTCGCACAGCGTTTCACGTCTGCGTCAGGGAGATGACATCGCATGACTAGGCATTTCAACACCGCTGCAGTTGCACCGCTCAGCCGCCGTAAATGGTTGGCCGCAACTGCGGGTCTTTTTTTGGGTCTCGCCTCGATTGGCGGAGCAAAGGCGCAGGACACCATCAAGGTCGGCGTCCTTCATTCACTTTCCGGAACCATGGCCATCAGCGAAACCACGCTGAAGGATACGATCCTCTTCCTCATCGATGAGCAGAACAAAAAGGGTGGCGTTCTCGGCAAGAAGCTCGAGGCTGTCGTCGTCGATCCGGCGTCGAACTGGCCGCTGTTTGCGGAAAAGGCCCGCGAACTGATTACCAAGGACAAGGTGTCCGTGGTGTTCGGCTGCTGGACCTCGGTGTCGCGCAAGTCCGTGCTGCCGGTGTTCAAGGAGTTGAACTCGATCCTGTTCTATCCGGTGCAGTACGAAGGCGAGGAGAGCGAGCGTAACGTGTTCTACACGGGTGCCGCTCCGAACCAGCAGGCGATCCCGGCGGTCGACTATCTCGCCAAGGAAGAGAAGGTGCAGCGCTGGGTTCTGGCCGGCACCGACTACGTCTATCCGCGCACCACCAACAAGATCCTTGAAGCCTATCTGAAGTCGAAGGGCGTCAAGGCTGAAGACATCATGATCAACTACACGCCGTTCGGTCACTCGGACTGGCAGACCATCGTCGCCGACATCAAGAAGTTCGGTTCGGCGGGCAAGAAGACGGCGGTGGTCTCGACCATCAACGGCGACGCCAACGTGCCGTTCTACAAGGAACTCGGCAACCAGGGCATCAAGGCGACCGACATTCCGGTCGTTGCGTTCTCGGTCGGCGAAGAAGAACTCGCCGGCATCGACACCAAGCCGCTGCTCGGCCATCTCGCCGCCTGGAACTACTTCCAGTCGATCAAGACGCCGGAGAACGAGGCCTTCATCAAGTCGTGGCAGGCCTACACCAAGAACCCGAAGCGCGTGACCAACGATCCGATGGAAGCACACGTGATCGGCTTCGACATGTGGGTGAAGGCTGTCGAGAAGGCCGGTTCGGTTGATCCTGACAAGGTGATCGATGCGCTTCCGGGCACCAAGGCCAAGAACCTGACTGGCGGTGTGTCGGAAATGCTTCCGAACCATCACATCACCAAGCCTGTGTTCATCGGCGAAATCAAAGCCGACGGTCAGTTCGACGTGGTGTGGAAGACCCCGGGCCTCGTGGCTGGCGATGCATGGTCGAAGGAGCTTGAAGGCTCCAAGGACCTGATCGGTGACTGGGTTGGCAAGAAGTGCGGCAACTTCAACACCAAGACCAACAAGTGCGGCGGTCAGGGCTCCTGATCTCCTCGTGAGTTGAGCGTCATTGCGAGGAGCTCTTGCGACGAAGCAATCCAGTTTCTTTCTGTTGCTTTGGGTTGCTTCGCTCCGCTCGCAATGACGATCCTCTGAAGCTCTCAACGATCGGAAGGCGGCGGCAGTCGCCGCCTTCCTCTTACCTCTGCCGGGGTTGTCAGGTGTTTTCTTCATTTTTTCATCGCTGCCGCGCGGCAGCCATTGCGCTGATGTTTGTGGCCGTCTCGGGCGTGCCGGTGGTCGCCGGTCCCTTTGAAGATGCCGTTGCGCAGTTCGCCAACGATTCATTTTCCGACACCGAAGCGGCTGTCGGCGTTCTCGCCACCAGCGGCAATTCGCTTGCATTTCCGATCATCGACGCGCTTGCGGATGGACGCCTGCTGGCCGATCCGCAGAGCAAGAAGGTTTTCGTCAAGGACAAGAGCGGCAAGGTCACCGATGCCGCGACCGGCGAGGCCGCAACAGCGCCCTCCGGTGCGGCGGCTGTGCGTCTCAACAATCGTCTGCGCCGCACCGTCGAAGCCGCGCTGGGCGGCCTGACGCTGTTGTCGCCTGATCCCGCCAAGCGCATCCAGGCGGCGCAGTCGGTGTTCAAGACCCATGACGCTGCGTTCCTGCCGGTGATCGAAGGCGCGTTGCAGAAGGAAACCAACAGCGGCGCGAAGCGGGCGTTTGCCGAGGCCAAGGCTGCGATCATGCTGTTCGATCCCAAGGCCTCCGAGGCCGACAAGCTCGATGCAGTGCAGGTGATCCGCGATCGCGGCGATCAGGACGCACTGGCCATTCTGACCGGCTTGTCATTCGATCCATCGTCGGCGCTGGGTCGCACTTCTGCCGCTGCCATCAGTTCGATCCAGAGCAAGCTTGCGATCTGGGCTACGGCGCAGAACGCCTGGTACGGCCTTTCGCTCGGCTCGGTGCTGCTGCTTGCCGCCATCGGTCTTGCGATCACCTTCGGCGTGATGGGCGTCATCAACATGGCGCACGGCGAAATGGTGATGATCGGCGCCTATGTCACCTTCATGGTGCAGGAGGTGATACGCAGCCGTTATCCCGGCCTGTTCGACTATTCGTTGCTGATCGCCGTGCCGCTCGCTTTTCTCACCGCGGGCCTGATCGGTGTCATCATCGAGCGCAGCATCATCCGCTTTCTATACGGCCGTCCGCTGGAAACGCTGCTGGCGACATGGGGATTGTCGCTGGTGCTGCAGCAGGCGGTGCGCACCATGTTCGGTCCGACCAATCGCGAGGTCGGCAATCCGTCATGGATGAGCGGCGCGTTCGAAATTGGCCAGATGACGATCACCTACAACCGGCTCTGGATCGTGGTCTTCACGCTGGTGGTGTTCTTCCTGCTGCTCGGCATGCTGCGCTTTACCAGCCTTGGCCTCGAGATGCGCGCCGTGACGCAGAACCGCCGCATGGCGGCGTCCATGGGCATCGCGACGTCTCGCGTCGATGCGCTGACCTTCGGTCTCGGCTCCGGCATTGCGGGCATCGCAGGCGTGGCGCTGTCGCAGATCGATAACGTCAGCCCGAACCTCGGTCAGAGCTACATCATCGATTCATTTATGGTCGTGGTGTTCGGCGGCGTCGGCAATCTGTGGGGCACGCTGGTCGGCGCCATGACGCTCGGCATCGCCAACAAGTTCCTTGAGCCTGTGGCAGGCGCTGTCCTGGGCAAGATTGCGATCCTCGTGCTGATCATCCTCTTCATTCAGAAGCGGCCGCGCGGCCTGTTCGCGCTCAAGGGCCGGTCGGTGGAAGCATGACACCGTACCTGCTCACCCGCTCGCTCAACAAGAGCGCCACCTGGTTTCTGCTGATCGTGGCCGCCGTCGGCGTCCTCGTGCCGCTGTCGAACCTGCTGCTGCCTGCGTCGTCGCCGTTTCAGGTGCCGACCTATCTGATGGCGCTGTTCGGAAAATATCTCTGCTACGCCATCCTCGCGCTCTCGATCGATCTGATCTGGGGCTATTGCGGCATTCTCTCGCTCGGCCACGGCGCATTCTTCGCGCTCGGCGGCTACGCGATGGGCATGTACCTGATGCGGCAGATCGGCTCGCGCGGCGTTTACGGCAATCCGGTGCTGCCCGATTTCATGGTGTTCCTGAACTACAAGGCGCTGCCGTGGTACTGGTATGGCTTCGACATGTTCTGGTTTGCTGCATTGATGGTGCTGTTGGTGCCGGGATTGCTGGCCTTCTGTTTCGGCTGGCTCGCCTTCCGCTCGCGTGTCACCGGCGTGTACCTGTCGATTATCACGCAGGCGATGACCTATGCGCTGCTGCTGGCGTTCTTCCGTAACGACTTCGGCTTCGGCGGCAACAACGGCCTGACCGATTTCAAGGACATTCTCGGCTTCAACGTGCAGGCGCAGGGCACGCGCGCGGCGTTGTTCGTGCTGTCATGTCTGGCTCTGGCGCTCGCGTTCCTGATCTGCCGTGCGATCGTCACGTCGAAACTCGGCAAGGTGCTGATCGCCATCCGCGATGCGGAATCGCGCACGCGCTTCCTTGGCTATCGCGTCGAGAACTACAAGCTGTTCGTGTTCACGCTGTCGGCGTGCATGGCCGGTGTCGCAGGTGCGCTCTATGTGCCGCAAGTCGGTATCATCAACCCGGGCGAATTCGCGCCGGGCAATTCGATTGAAGCCGTCATCTGGGTGGCGGTCGGCGGACGCGGCACGCTGATCGGCGCGGCGCTCGGTGCGGTGGTGGTGAACTATGCCAAGACCGTCTTCACCTCCGGCTTCCTCGCGCCGTACTGGCTGTTCATGCTGGGCGCGCTGTTCATTCTGGTGACGCTGCTGCTGCCGAAGGGCATCGTCGGCACCGTCAAGGAGTGGTGGTCGGGGCGGCAGGATCAGCTTGCAGCGGATGAGGCTAGCGCCGCAGCCGAAGACGGCATCACCAAGCCCGGCCTCAAACCAGGTCTCGCGGAGTAAGGCACATGAACGTCATGGATACCCGCGCCACCTCCGCCATGCTCTACCTCGACGGTGTGCATGTGTCGTTCGACGGCTTTCACGCCATCAACAACCTGTCGCTGACCATTGCGCCCGGCGAAATGCGCGCCATCATCGGCCCGAACGGTGCCGGCAAGACCACGATGATGGACATCATCACCGGTAAGACCAAGCCGGACGAGGGCGATGTGTTGTTCGACGGCAAGGTCGATCTGACACGGCTCGATGAAACGCAGATCGCCGAACTTGGGATCGGACGCAAATTCCAGAAGCCGACGGTATTCGAGAGCCAGACCATCGAAGACAATTTGCTGCTGGCGCTGAACGTCGATCATAAGGTGCGCGGCACGCTGTTCTGGTGCGAGACCCCGGATGAGAGCGAGCGGATCGAGCGCGTGCTGGAAACCATCCGCCTGAAGGATTCGCGCGATCGTCTCGCGGGCGCGCTGTCGCATGGCCAGAAGCAGTGGCTCGAAATCGGCATGCTGCTGGCGCAGGACCCGAAACTTCTGCTCGTTGACGAGCCGGTGGCGGGCATGACCGACGTGGAGACGCATCAGACCGCGGAGCTGCTGAAAGAGATCAACAGGGAAAAGACGGTGGTGGTGGTCGAGCACGACATGACCTTCGTGCGCGAACTCGGCGTCCGCGTCACCTGTCTGCATGAAGGTTCGGTTCTTGCGGAAGGCTCGCTCGATCAGGTCTCGAACAACGAACGCGTCATCGAAGTGTATCTGGGGCGCTAATCATGCTCGACGTAAACAACATCACTCTCTACTATGGCGCGGCACAGGCGTTGCGCGGCGTTTCGCTGACCGCCGAACCCGGCAAGGTGACGTGCGTGCTCGGACGCAATGGCGTCGGCAAGACAAGCTTGCTACGCGCCATGGTGGGCCAATATCCGATCAAGGACGGATCGATCACCTTCGATGGCGCCGATCTCGGTCCCCTGAAGCCTTATGAGCGTGCACGCAAGGGCATCGGCTTTGTGCCGCAGGGCCGCGAGATATTTCCGCTACTGACGGTCGAGGAAAACCTCAAGACCGGCTTTGCGCCGCTGAAGCGCGACGACCGCACCATTCCGGATGACGTGTTCTCGTTGTTTCCGGTGCTGAACACCATGCTGGGCCGTCGCGGCGGCGACCTCTCCGGCGGACAGCAGCAGCAGCTCGCCATCGGCCGGGCATTGGTGATGCGGCCCAAGTTGCTTCTCCTTGACGAGCCTACTGAGGGCATCCAGCCATCGATCATCAAGGACATCGGCCGCGCCATTTCCTATCTGCGCAGCCTTGGGACCATGGCCATCGTGCTGGTCGAACAATATCTCGACTTTGCCTGTGAGCTCGGCGACAATTTCGCGGTGATGGATCGCGGCGCAGTGAAGTACACTTGCGACCGCAGCAACCTCGATCCCGCCGAGATCAGCCGCCAGATGGCGCTCTGACGGGACAATCACCGGCCGGGACCGATGCAAAGCGAAATCATATCGTCGGCGGAAACCTTCGCGGCCAACCGGGCGGTTGGCGCTGTGAAGTTCGACGTGCATGTGAAGGATGGCGCAACGCGGCGGCGCGAATTGCATGAATCCGGTTCGCTGCGCGTGCGCTTTCCCTCGCCCGAACAAAAGGGCCTCTCGGCAGTATTTGTGAACACCGCGGGCGGCGTTGCCGGTGGTGACCGCTTCGACATTGATATCGCCGCCGCAGACGGTGCACATCTGACCGTGACGACAGCCGCAGCTGAAAAGGTTTATCGGTCCCATGGGCCGGAGGCGCAGGTGAACATCGCGCTGCGAGCCGGAGCCGAAGCGCGTCTGGCGTGGTTGCCGCAGGAAACCATCGTGTTCGATCAGGCCCGCGTTGCGCGGCGGATTGATATCGATCTGTCATCGTCTGCCTCGCTGTTGTTGTGCGAAATCGTCGTGTTCGGCCGCGCCGCCATGGGCGAGGTCCTGGCGCATGGTAGGTTCACGGACCGCTGGCGAATGCGGATCGGCGGCAAGCTGGTCTTCGCCGAGACGGTTCGTCTCGATGGCGGCATCGCGGAAAAACTGGCGCGGCGTGCGGTCGCAAATGGCGGCGTGGCCATCGGCACGGCACTGATCGTGCCGGGCGATGAAGCCATCGTTGAGCGCGTGCGCGAAGCGTCCGAAACCTTCGGTGCGGAAGGCGGCATCTCGGCGTGGAACGGATTTGCAATGGCACGCTTCTGCGCTCAGGATGCGGGAAAGCTCCGCACCGATATGATGAAAGTGCTGGAACGTGTGAGTCCTTCGGGCTTGCCCAGACTTTGGCTCAACTAAAATTCTGACAACCGGATACTGCCTGCATGAATTTGTCTCCCCGCGAAAAAGACAAGCTCCTTGTTTCCATGGCCGCCATTGTTGCGCGGCGGCGTCTCGAACGGGGCGTCAAGCTCAACCACCCCGAGGCAATTGCGATCATCTCGGATTTCATCATCGAGGGTGCGCGCGACGGTCGCACCGTTGCCGATCTGATGAAGGCCGGCGCGGAAGTCATCACACGCGAGCAGTGTATGGATGGCATTGCCGAAATGATCCACGACATTCAGGTGGAAGCGACGTTCCCAGACGGGACGAAGCTGGTCACCGTTCACGAACCGATACGGTGAGGAGGGCAGAAATGATCCCCGGTGAACTCTTCATCAAGGACGGCGATATCGAACTGAATGCCGGGCGCAAGACGGTGACGCTGACGGTGGCGAATACCGGCGACCGTCCGATCCAGGTTGGATCGCACTATCATTTCTTCGAAACCAATCCGGCGCTGAAGTTTGATCGCAAGAAAGCACGCGGCATGCGGCTCGACATTGCAGCGGGGACGGCGGTGCGTTTCGAGCCGGGGCAGACGCGCGAGGTCCATCTCGTTGCGCTGGCAGGCAAGCGCACGGTCTACGGCTTTCGCGGCGACGTGATGGGCAAGCTGTGAGCGGCATCATTTTCAAGGCAGGGGCATTTTGATGGCTACCAAGATTTCCCGCTCCGTCTATGCGGACATGTTCGGCCCCACCACCGGGGATAAGGTCCGTCTCGCGGATACCGATCTCATCATCGAAGTCGAAAAGGATTTCACCGTCTACGGCGAAGAGGTGAAGTTTGGCGGCGGCAAGGTGATCCGCGATGGCATGGGCCAGAGCCAGATCACCAACAAGCAGGGCGCTGCCGACACGGTCATTACCAATGCGCTGATTGTGGATCACTGGGGCATCGTCAAGGCGGACGTCGCGATCAAGGACGGCCTGATCTCGGCGATCGGCAAGGCGGGCAATCCGGATATTCAGCCCGGAGTGACCATCGTGATTGGCCCCGGCACCGATATCATCGCAGGCGAGGGCAAGATTCTCACCGCGGGCGGTTTCGACTCGCACATTCACTTCATCTGTCCGCAGCAGATCGAGCATGCGTTGATGAGCGGCGTCACCTCGATGCTGGGCGGCGGCACCGGTCCATCGCATGGCACTTTTGCCACCACGTGTACGCCGGGGCCATGGCACATCGCACGGATGATCCAGTCGTTCGATGCGTTTCCGGTCAATCTCGGGATTTCCGGCAAGGGCAATGCGTCGCGGCCTGCCGCACTGGTCGAAATGATCAAGGCGGGTGCCTGCGCCCTGAAACTGCACGAGGACTGGGGCACCACGCCGGCAGCTATCGATAACTGTCTGTCGGTTGCCGACGACCACGATATTCAGGTAATGCTGCACTCCGATACGCTCAACGAGTCCGGCTTTGTCGAGGACACGATCAAGGCATTCAAGGGCCGCACCATTCACGCGTTCCATACTGAAGGCGCGGGCGGCGGTCACGCGCCGGATATCATCAAGGTCGCGGGCCTGAAGAATGTGCTGCCGTCGTCGACCAATCCGACGCGTCCATTCACGCGCAACACCATCGACGAACATCTCGACATGCTGATGGTCTGCCACCATCTCGATCCGTCGATTGCGGAAGACCTCGCCTTTGCTGAAAGCCGCATTCGTAAGGAAACCATCGCGGCGGAAGACATCCTTCACGATCTCGGCGCGCTCTCGATGCTGTCATCGGATTCGCAGGCGATGGGCCGTCTCGGCGAAGTCATCATCCGCACCTGGCAGACCGCCGACAAGATGAAGAAGCAGCGCGGTGCCTTGCCGGAGGACAAGGGCAAGGACCACGACAATTTCCGCGTGAAACGCTATATCGCGAAATACACCATCAATCCTGCGATTGCGCATGGCGTCTCGAAGCTGATCGGTTCGGTCGAGAAGGGCAAGATGGCAGACCTCGTGCTGTGGTCGCCTGCGTTCTTCGGCGTGAAGCCGGATTGCATCGTCAAGGGCGGCATGATTGTCGCGGCGCCGATGGGCGATCCGAATGCCTCGATTCCGACCCCGCAGCCGGTGCATTACCAGCCGATGTTCGGCGCCTATGGTAAGGCACGGACGGCATCGTCGGTGGTCTTTACATCGAAGGCTGCGATCGCGGGCGGGCTCGCCAAAAAGCTCGGCATCGACAAGAAGCTTTACGCTGTTTCAAACACCCGTAGCCGCATTTCCAAGAAAAGCATGATCCACAACGGCGCGACGCCGGATATCGAGGTCGATCCGGAGACCTATGAGGTCCGCGCCGATGGCGAATTGCTGACCTGCGCGCCCGCGGAGGTCCTGCCCATGGCGCAGCGCTATTTCATGTATTAGGGTCCGCCCACATCAAGAAAACGCCGGGAGGAACCCTTGATTTACGTTGTTGCGACCCTGACCATCAAGCCTGAGACGCGCGCGGACATGATTGCCGCGGCAAAAGCCTGCATCGCGGAAACCCGCAAGGAAGCGGGCAATATCGCCTACGACCTGCATGAAAGCGTGACCGATCCCACCAAGCTCGTTTTTGTCGAGCAGTGGGAAAACGCCGAGGCGCTGGTGCCGCATCGCTCTGCGGAACACATGAAGACCTTCGGCCGCGTCGTGGTGAAGTGCCTCGCCGCGCCTCCGAAGATCGAAGTCATCACTCCGGCGAATGTGGAAGTGCGATGATCTACGTCGTCGCCACAACCAAGGTGAAGCCTGAGCATCGTGCGGCCTATGTCGCCGGTGCGAAGGATTGCATCGCCGAGACGCGCAAGGAGCCGGGCTGCATCGCCTATGATCTTCATGGCAGCGTGTCCGATCCGGATACGTTCGTGTTCGTCGAGCGCTGGGAGAGCCATGATCATCTCGCGGCTCATCGCCTCACGCCGCATCTGAAAGCGTGGCGTGCATTGTCCGGCCCGTTCAAGGCATCGCCGACCAATATCGAAGTGATCATTGGCGGCGAAGTGCAGAAGCTGACGTCATGATCCGCGCCACGCAGGTCCGCCCGCAAGTTCGCTGGACCGAGGCCGCCGCCGATACGGTGGTGCTCGGTTTCGACGACCGTCATCGCCGCCGCATGGCGATGACCGGAACGCGCGGGCTGGAATTCCTGCTGGATCTGGAAGAAGCCGTCGCGCTGCGCGGCGGCGATGCGCTAGTGCTGGAAGACGGGCGGCTGATCGAAGTGGTCGCCGCGCCGGAACCGCTGGTGGAAATCCGTGGTGGCGATCCGCATCATCTGGTGCGGATCGCCTGGCATCTCGGCAACCGGCATCTGCCGACACAGATTGTCGGCAAGGGTCTGCGCATCCGGCGCGATCATGTGATCGAGGACATGGTGCGCGGCCTTGGCGCGCGCGTGATTGTCATCGAGGCGCCGTTCGATCCCGAAGGCGGTGCTTATGCCGGCGGCGGTCATGCCGGGCATGGCCATGATCATCACGACCACGGCCATCACAAACATGACGGTCACGCCCATCATAGTCATGATCACCACCACCACGATCATGACAAGCATGACCACGATCATCATCACGGTCATAGCCATGCTCATGACCACGGGCACTGATCGCGACACGCACGAATTTGCCGCCGACACGGATGAATCGGCTGCGCTGTTCCGGCTGATGACATGGCTCTCGCCGTCATTTCCGGTGGGTGCTTTTTCCTACTCCAGCGGAATCGAATGGGCCGTTGAGGCCGGTGACATCACCAGCACGGCCACATTGCAGGATTGGCTGGCCGCGATGCTGCTGGATGGCGCCGGTTTCTGCGACGGCACGCTGCTGTGTCATGCGTACCGCGCTGCTGCGGTGGCGGACGGAAAAGCCCTGAACGATGTTGCCGAGCTTGCCGCGGCATTCGTGCCTTCGCGCGAGCGCCATCTGGAAACCACCGCGCAGGGGCGCGCCTTTGTCGATATCGCGCGCTCCGCCTGGCATTGCGACACGCTCGATTTGCTGGCGTCGCATGTCGCCGGACCGGTGACCTATCCGGTGGCGGTGGGCGTGACAGCGGCAGGACACCGGATTCCACTCGGGCTGACGCTGCACGCATTTTTACATGCAACAACCTCGAACTGGATTTCGGCTGGCGTACGCCTCATTCCGCTCGGGCAGACCGACAGCCAGCGCGCGCTGGCTGCGCTGGAGCCTGTGATCGCCGCGACGGCGGAAAAGTCGCTCGATGCTTCGCTTGACGATCTTGGCAGCGCGACGTTCCGCGCCGATCTCGCCAGCATGCGTCATGAAACCCAGTATACAAGGCTGTTCCGGTCATGAGCGTGATTGCGTTCGCGATCTTCATCGTTCTGACGACGGTCGCTGCTCTCCATGTGGCATGGGGCGCGGGCGTTCGCTGGCCCTTCCGCACAGAAGCGGAATTGGTATCGACTGTCGTCGGATATCGGCGGGAGCAGATGCCGCCGCCCAACCAGTGTTATTCTGCCGCGCTGGCGATCTATATCCCCGGCACCATCGCATTGATGCTTGCCGGCTTGATCGACGTGCCTCTTCCGCGTTCCGTGGTCCTGTTCGCGGGAGCGGGTGTCACACTGGTGTTCGCCGGCCGTGGCATTGCGGGTTACGTGCCGGCATGGCGCTCCCGGTTTCCGCGCGAGCCGTTCGCGACCTACGATCGCCGCTACTATTCGCCGCTGTGTCTTGTGCTCGCGGCGGGTTTCGCGGTTTTGCTCATCAACGCAACGAGACATTTGTCATGACGAAATTCAATGGCCCGCTTCGTGTCGGCATCGGCGGCCCGGTCGGATCCGGAAAAACGGCGCTGATGGATCTGCTCTGCAAATCGATGCGCGAGCGTTACGATATTGCCGCAATCACCAACGACATCTACACCAAGTGGGATGCGGAATTTCTCGTTCGCTCCGGTTCGCTGACACCGGATCGCATCGCGGGCGTGGAAACCGGCGGCTGCCCTCACACCGCGATCCGCGAGGACGCTTCGATGAACCTTGCCGCAGTGGCCGACATGCGGATGAAGTTTCCCGACCTCGATCTGGTGCTGATCGAATCCGGCGGTGACAATCTTGCGGCAACCTTTTCGCCCGAGCTGGCCGATCTCACGATCTACGTCATCGACGTCGCCGCGGGCGACAAGATCCCCTCCAAGGGCGGCCCCGGCATCACGCGGTCAGATCTTCTGGTGATCAACAAGATCGACCTTGCGCCGCATGTCGGGGCGTCGCTCGAAAAGATGGACACCGACGCCAGGCGCATGCGTGGCGAGCGGCCGTTCGTCATGACCAACCTGAAGAAGAACGATGGCTTGGACCGCATTATCAGCTTCATCGAAGCCAAGGGCGGCCTCAGAGGTGGGCATCAGGCACCGGCGGCCCGGAAGGTCAACTGACGAAACCGGCCCGGTCGCGCAACGACAACCGCGACATTGACAGGAACGCTCCCGCCACGGCGGCGTTAGCCCGGCATGAAGCAGTCGCATTTTTCAGCACCGGACAGGGATTACAGCTCTCTCTTTCTCGGCGCGATCCTGTTTGGCATCGTGGCGGTGGTGATGGGCCTGCTCATGGCCGTGCCTTAGGGATGGAAAGCCGCGATCGGACGCGGGTCCATTTACCATGATGGCCGAGGGATATATTTTCCCCTCGAAGGAACCATCTGGCACTCCTTACATTAATCCCATCGCGGCGCATTTATACCGGTCGCTGGCCAGACGAATTCGCCCTACCAGAGTAATCATGACGACCAGTTTGGACGTTGCGTATTTCCAGGATTTTCACCGGGCCGGGCTCGCTGGCCCGGTTTCATTTTCATCCCTGATTGCTTTCGAGTAGTTGCGTGCTTCGTCTGGGCCTGATCATCGGACTGATGGCGATTATCGGAGTTTTGATCTCCGGTCTGGTCGCGATGAAAGTCTACGATCAGGAATTGTCGCTCGGCCGGATCGATCTGGCGCGTTCGGTGGATACCCACGCAAGCCTTGTGCAGGAGCGCCTCAGCGAGCGTGAACTTCTGGCGCGCGTCGCGGTTGGGCTTTTCCGTTCGCCATCGGCCAATATGGCCACCGCGCTGCAGCCGCTGCGGTCGTCGATCTATGCCTTCAAGACCGATTTTCTTGTCGCGAGCTGGGTGGCGCGGGTCCCTCGTGCCGAATTCGGCCGGGCGCAAAATGACCTGAAGGTTGCAGGCTTCCCCAGCCCCGTGATCCGGAATGTCGATGACACGCCGCTGAACCCGGCGGCAGTGCCCGATCCCGCGACTGTTGTCATGGATGTCGAGCCGCAGAACGATGAAACCAAGGCCTTCGCCGGTCGTATCCTGAACAATCATCCGGTGATCGCGCCGATGTTCAACCGCGCGGTGGAGGAAGGCAGGCCCGTTTCGTCCGATCCCTTCGTGTTGCTGCGTGTCGGCGGACCGATGGGTATCGTGCTGGCGTCTCCAGTCCGGACTGAAACCGGCGCCAGTGTCGCAGGCTTTCTGACTATCTCCTATCGGCTGGCGCCGCTGATGCTCGCCAATGACGATCAGTCGCTGTTTTCGGTGGGTTTGCGCGATCCGCGGAACGCCTCGGACAATCTGGTTGCGGATGCCGAGGGCAACGTAACTTCCGTTCCGCTGCAGTCGGATGTGGAGAACCCGCCGCTGGTGCGCGTGGTCTCCTTCGGTGCGCGCGACTGGACGCTGATCTATTACGCCAAGACCAATGCGGCGACCCGCGCGCAGGAACTCGCAGGCATTGTCACGCTGATCGGTGTGGCGCTGACGCTGATTCTCTGCGGCCTGTTCGGCTATGTGTCCTACAACAACCTGCGCCTGAGCCGTGAAATCCAGACCCGCATCGACTTCGAGCGCCGGCTGACGGCGGTGATCGACGAACTGAATCACCGCGTGAAGAACATTCTGGCGGTGATCCAGTCGATCGTGACACGGACGATGCGCCATGGCGCGGACATCGACATTGCGCGCGATCTCTTGATCGGGCGTATTCACGCCATGTCCCATGTCGTGTCGCTGCTGAGCGAAAGCCAGTGGCAGGGCGTGAAGCTCAGGGGTTTGTTCGAGCCGCGCGCCATTCCCCATGCCGACCGCATCGCGCTGAGCGGCCCGGATGTGACGGTAAGCGCGCGTGCCGCGCAAAGCCTGTCGCTGCTGTTCTTCGAACTCGCCTCGCACGCGGACGAAGGTCTGTCGCTGGTCGGCAAGCATCCGCACATCGTCGCGACATGGAGTGTCAGCGAAGGGCCGGACGCGGTGTTTCATTTCCGGTGGGAGGAATTCAACACCAGCGCCGCGACCCGCAGGGCGGATAGCGAATTCGGAATCGTCCTGCTGGATCGCGTCGCGCCGGAAGCGCTGGGCGGTACGTCGAAGCGGTATTTCACGGACGTCAGCTATGTCTATGAACTGACCGCTCCGATGGAAACGGTGGTGGATGAAACCGAGATGGACCGCACCGAGCGCATCGGCAAGCCGGTCAAGAAGCGCTGATCCCGAAAAGACGGAACAATCCTTCCGGCGATGCATTGAGCCGCACGAGTTGCAATGCATGAGGACAGACATATGGGACGCTATCTGTTGTTGTGGCTGCTCGGGATTCCCATTCCCGTGCTGGTTCTGATCTGGGCTTTTGGCGGCCTGAACTGAACGAGCTGAAAATATCTCAGAAACAAGAAAGGCGGCTACCGAGGTAGCCGCCTTTCGGTTTTGTTGCCGTTGATGAGTCAGCGGTTAGCCGCTGCCTCCGCCGATGACGGCGCGGATGGTGTTGTCCGGTCCGAAGTCCTCGGCGCCTTCGACATAGAGCAGGGCGCTGAGCTTGGAGCGTGCGCGGTTGACGCGGCTCTTGATGGTGCCGACGGCACATCCGCAGATCGCGGCTGCGTCTTCGTAAGAGAAGCCGGAGGCGCCCACGAGGATCAGCGCTTCGCGCTGGTCCTGCGGCAGCTTGTCGAGCGCGGTCCGGAATTCCTCGAACTCCAGATGCGCGCCCTGCGCAGGCTGCGACTTGAGCGTCTTGGCATAGTTGCCTTCGGCATCCTCAACCTCTCGCCGCCGCTTGCGGTAGTCCGAGCGGAAAAGGTTGCGCAGGATCGTGAACAGCCATGCCGGCAAGTTCGATCCGGGCTGGAAGGAGTCGATATGCGCCAGCGCGCGCAGCAACGTTTCCTGCACCAGATCGTCGGCGCGGTCGGCGTTGCCACTGAGCGAGATCGCGAACGCGCGCAGGCTCGGCACGGTCGCAAGAATGTCGTCGCGAAGCGAGTCCGTGAGAGGCATTAGTCCCTCCCATCTTTTGTCGGGTCTCCAGCGATCTGCGCGGCAGCTTCGGACGAGTCGAGCTGACGGATCAGATCGGCAAAACGGTCCGGCACGCCCTGACGCACGACATCGTCGTACATCGCGCGCAACTGGTGCCCGATACGGGATTGGATTTCGGCATTGAGACCACCTTGCTTACCGGCTCCGGTGGTCTTGCCTTGCGGAGGCTTCAAATCTTTCATTGGTGAGGTCCGTTGTCGTCCCCGTGCCATAGTTAGGCGCTAACTAACTCAAAACACGGGAATTTTTGTTCCTTTCGAAGCCTTTCAGCCCCATGATCATGCAGGTCATCAACGGGGCGGCACCGAGAAAGTTCCAGGCCAGAGGAACTTTTCTCGGATTTAAACGTAGATAATCGGAAGCGGGGAACCGGGGCCGCCCGATGGCGATACCGGTCCGCAAAGCCTCAAAGAAATGATGATTGGAGGGGGTATGTCTCGTTCTCAGCTTGTCGCTGAACATCTGCCATTGCTGCGCCGCTATGCCCGTGCACTGACCGGAAGTCAGGCTTCGGGCGACGCCTATGTGGCGGCCATGCTGGAGGCGCTGCTTCAGGACCCGGCGCTGCTCGAAGAGAAGCTTGGCCCGAGGGTTGGGCTGTTTCGGCTGTTCACGCAAATCTGGAATTCCGTGTCGATCAATGAAGATACGGAGAAGGGTCCGGCTCCGGCTGCATCGGAGCAGCGTCTGTCGAGCCTCACCGCATTGACGCGTCAGGCGTTTCTGCTGCTGTCGCTCGAGGGATTTTCGGAAGAGGAAGTGGCGCATATTCTTCAAACCGACGTGGCGAAGGTCCGCGAACTGGCCGACACGGCAGGCCGCGAACTGGCTGCGGAGATCGCAACCGATGTCCTGATCATCGAAGACGAAACCTTCATCGCCATGGATCTTGAAAGCCTGGTGAAGAACCTTGGTCACAACGTGATCGGCGTTGCGCGAACTCATACCGATGCCATCGCATTGGCGAAGTCCAGGCAGCCGGGCCTGATCCTTGCCGATATCCAGCTCGCCGATGGCAGTTCGGGTCTCGACGCGGTGAATGAATTGCTGAAATCGTTCGAGGTGCCGGTGGTGTTCATCACTGCCTATCCGGAGCGGTTCCTGACCGGCGAACGGCCTGAACCAGCCTTCCTGATTTCAAAGCCTTTCCAGCCGGCGATGGTGTCTGCGGTGGCAAGTCAGGCGCTGTTCTTCCAGCGCAATTCCAGGAGCAGGCCCAAAGCTGCGGCATCCTGAGGCGGCACGTCTCGAATGCAAGATCAAGCCGGAGCCAATGGCTCCGGCTTTTTCATGCGTTGTGAGAACAGACAAAAAGAAAGGGGTGCGGCCGGCATCACCACGGCCACACCCCCATGGGCCGGTCGATTAGGGGCAGGGGGACTGACCGGCTTTTAAGATGACGCGAGTCTCACGAGAATGTTCCTGACCTGATCAGATTTTTCTTGCGGCCTGCTGTTACTGCGCCGGAACGAAAACCTCGCCCACCACGTTGTTTTGCAAAGCCGCAGGACGCGGCGTGGCAGCGTGATGGGGTGGCAGATGGCTAATCTGGCTTCTGGGACTCTCGGAGTGATGGCGGGGATGCTGGCACTGGGTGCCGTGCATCTTGAAGTGTCGGCCGGCAACGATCTGCTTGGCCCTGTGCAGCGTGGTGATGCGTCGGTGACCGTTCCGGCCCGCGCCGAAGCTATTGTGATCAATGTCGATCGCTCCGCGAAGGGCGATCGTGAGGCCGTCGCTACGCCGGTTGGCGGTGTGACGATTTCGTTCAGGGTGCCGGGATCGGAAGATTCATCGGTGATGGTCCGCATGCCGTCCGGCGATGCTGCGGACGCGCGCAAGGCTCCGGCATCGACGGTGGGCAAGGGATCGTCCGCGGGTAGTCGGCCTGTGGCCTGCGAGCCGGTGGTGAGCGTTCTGACCGCCGTGGCCAAGCAGCTCGCGCCGGGACGCTGCATCACCTGATCGTTGATCGTGTGATGCTGAAAAGACAAAAGAGCGCCGAGGGCGCTCTTTTGTTGTAAGCGGTTGGAGATCGCTTATTCCTCGGATGCTGGTTCTGCGTCGGCCTGCCGGCGGCTTGCCATCAGTCCAAGCGCGATGCCGCCAATGGCGACAATGGGGATGATGCGCTTCAGCCCGATGGTCCGCACGATCTGCAGACCTGCCGCCAGCACCATGGGATCGCTGAGCGCCGCCTGCATAGTGGATTTCGCGGCCTCCACCGGCCGTTTTTTGATCTGCTGTTTACGCACCATGTAGGCAATCGCGGCCAGCATGGTCGCGACAAAGAATACGCCGGCCCCCGCAAAGCAGGCCTGCAGCAGCCCGTATTTCTGCAGCACAAAGACGAAAGCCGCAGCGCAAAGGAAGCAAGTGGTGATGAACAGCAGCACGGCGACGGCTATGGCCAGTGATGTCAGGCGCAACGCGCTGCACGTGCTTTCGCGAAAGTCATCCATGAATTTCTGAAGCATCGAAAATCCGATCAATATCCATCAACAAAAGGCGCCACCGGCAACAAGGCCGATGGCGCCGGTCGGAGGCGTCAACGCCGCCAGGTCACGCCGATCAGAAAGCCCAGGCCAATCGCGAGACCGACTGCGGCCAGCGGACGCTGGGTGATGGCATCTTCCAGAGACTCCTCGAGCGTCCCGGCATAATCCTGCGCGGCTTCCAGCGCTTCGCTGCCGCGCTTGCCGGCATCTGACATCATGGAGTCCACATTGGCACGGGCCTGCTTATAGGTCCGCCGGGCCTGTTTGCTCGCGTCGCCCTTGAAGGCTTCGATGACATCCGAAATCTGGTCTGCGAGTGCTGAGATATCGTTTTTCACGGCTTCTACATCCTTTTGAAGGCGGTCATAGGTGGCTTTGTCCGTCATGTTTCTCATCGCGTCTTCACCGTCGGTGCTCGACATCAAAAACTCCCTTGGTGCAGGCGGTTGCTCGGTGCGAAAACGCGCCGTTCCGCCGAAGGTTCCAAGGTTGATTAGTCGCCGGGCAGTTGGGTGTCCTTGACCGGCATCAAGTGCTCCTTGAGCACCAGCCCGACAATCAGGATCGGTGACGACAGAAACGCCCCCATCGGTCCCCACAGCCAGGTCCAGAACGCCAGTGCGATAAAGACCGCGAGTGCATTCAATGAGAGCCGCCGCCCGATAATGGTCGGTGTGATGAAATGGCCCTCGATAAAGGCCACGACAGCGAAGCCCACCGCCGCAATCAGTCCTCCACCGAGGGTAGACGCCGTGATGACGCCAACCGCAGCCAGCACCACGAAGGTGACGACGGGGCCGATGATGGGAATGTAGTTCAGTGTCGCCGCCAGCGCGCCGAGGCCGGCAGGATTGGGCATGCCGCTGGCCGCACAGATCAGTCCGGTCGCGACCCCGAGCCCCATGTTGATCATGGTCACGGTGAGGAGATAGCCGCCCAGATTGCTTTCGATGGCGTTCAGGATGCGCAGGGTGCGCAGGCGTGAATCATGGCCCGTGAAATTCAGAACAAGCGCGCGGCGCAAATCCGGCCAGCTCGCGATGAACAGCACCAGAACCGCGAAGAACAAAAGAATTTCGGTGAATGTCGGCGACAGGAATTCAAGCGTCGGCTGAACCCATTCGACTTTGGGCAAGGGAAAGCCGGTCTCTGCCGGTGTGCCGCCGAACAGGCTCTGGACCTGATGCCAGAGTGCCAACGGGCGGTCGAAGATATGGAATTTGTCCTTGAGTGACGACTGAAGCTCCGGCAGCCGTGTGGTCCATTCCATCACCGGCGCTGAAATCAGCGCCACCATGAACGCCAGCCCGGCACAGGTTGCGGAGACGATCAACACAGCCGAGACCGAGCGCGGAATCCCGTAGCGTTCGAAGAACTTCGCCGCCGGAGACAGCATGGTGCCGATGACAAGCGCCGTGACTGTCGGAAGGAAGAAAGCTCGCGCCACATACAGGACTGCGATGACGCTGATAAGGAGCAACGCAATCAGCGAGAACGAGACGATCTCCGCGTGCCCTATGGCAGGAGGCTGCTGATCTTCATTTTCGTCCGGCGGGGACTCCGCCGGACGAATCCTGTCACGCACCTTCCGGCGCAGGTCGGGCATGTCAGATTCGTCCGAGCAGCAGCAGGATCACCACGATCACCAGTATGGTGCCGACAATGCCGGAGGGACCGTAGCCCCAGTTGCCGCTGTAACCCCAGCTTGGAATGACGCCAAGCAGGATAAGGATCAAAAGAATGACCAGAATTGTGCCGAGAGACATGATTGAAATCCTCAATATCTGAACCGGCCCCAGCCGGCCTTCGGCACCGGTAACCGGCAGCCGGACCCAATGTTCCGTCACAGCCATGAACCTGAGAGCAATCGGAGGGCGACAAACACCTGTCGTGAAGGACAGCGCCGGAACCAAAAGCCATGACGCCGAGTTGCTCTTGTGTCCGCATCACACGATGCCCTCTTGCAGGAAATCGAGGCAGGCCATGACCCATTCGATGCAGCAATCCCCCAAAGGAATGAAGGCGCTTCGGAATTCGGTTGTTCAGGTTTTCGCCAACTCCCGTCGCGGCTTTGCCGTCGCGGCGATCTTGCTGCCTGTCAGTCTGGCAACGCCGGCGCTGTCGCAAACGCTTGGCTATGCGGGATACGCGACCGCGCCTTCTCAAGGATCGTTCTGGTCGGATCAACGGTCGCTGCCGATGCCAGGCGTGAGCGAAGATGAAAGCGACAGCACGGCTGTCCTGCCCGAGCGTTTGCAGCGCAGGATCGTCTCTTACAACAGCCGCGAAGCTCCGGGCACCATTATCATCGATACCGGCAACACGGTGCTTTACTATGTGCTCGGCCAAGGCCGCGCGATCCGTTATGGCGTCGGTGTGGGCCGCGAAGGCTTCACATGGTCCGGTGTGCAGACGGTCTCGCGCAAGGCGTCTTGGCCGGACTGGCATCCGCCGGCAGAAATGATCGCTCGCCAACCTTATCTGCCCCGCTTCGTGGCGGGCGGTCCGGGAAATCCGCTCGGCGCTGCGGCGATGTATCTCGGCTCCAGCGCATATCGGATTCACGGCACCAACGATCCGTCGACCATCGGCAAGTTCGTCTCCAGCGGCTGCATCCGCCTGACCAATGAGGATGTGCAGGATCTCGCCAGCCGCGTCTCCATCGGCACCAAGGTCGTGGTGCTGCCGAAGAGCGGACGGATCGAGGCGGACGCAAGGATGCGCATGCCGCCGCGCATTAACGTTAGCAAGCCAATGCGGGTCAGTGCGTCACAAAACATCAAATTGAGCGGATTAAATTGAGATAGAAGTTGCGAAAGCGAAGTACGGGATGAGCGAGGCTGAAGAGGGCACCATGCGTCAGTTCAAGTTGGTTTGCCGATCCGCGACAATTGCAGCGATCGCGTGCGCCGCGATTGTGGCCGGTGCGCCGTCGGCGCAGGCCCGCGACTTCTTCTCCGCGTTTCTCGGTGGGGTCTTTAATGACAACGCGCATCCAAGTCCGCCGCCGCCGTCATTTGCGTCCCCTGAGTTCGGTGATCCGTCACAGCAGCCGGGCCAACGCGTGACTATCTATGGCGGTAGCTACGGTGGATCGACCACGTACTGCGTCCGCACCTGCGACGGCCGCTATTTTCCGGTGGCCGCGTCGGACGGGCAGACCAAGGCCGAGGCGTGCAAAAGCTTCTGTCCTGCCACTGAGACAAAAATCTTCCATGGCGGCTCGATCGACAATGCATCGAGCGATACGGGGCGATCCTATTCGGACCTTCCCAATGCGTTCCGCTATCGCAAGGAACTGGTTGCAGGCTGCACTTGCAACGGCAAGAGCGCGGCGGGTCTTGCTTCCGTGAAGATCGAGGACGATCCGACGCTGCGCAGGGGCGACATCGTTGCTGGCGCAAACGGCCTCATGATCGCGCAGAGCAGCCGCCGGAGTGCGTCACTGAACTTCACGCCTGCGCCGAAATCGGTGCGTGCGAAATTCGAACGTCTCCCCGTGGTTGCGGCACAGTAAGGAACAGCGGCGCCGCTGTTCCATGGCTGGAACCAACCTCCATGTGAATCGTTGATGTATCGGGATACGGGACGAAGGTCCCGCACCTGTTTCGACCGCATGAAGGGGTTGTCATGTCTTTGCTTATCAGCGTCCTGATCACGTTTCTTGTCGTTATTCTCGTTCTTTATCTCGTCAATCTGCTGCCGATCGACGGGCGTGCGAAGCAGATCGTTCGCGTCATCGTCATCATTATCGGCATCATCTCGATCCTGAAGTATCTCGCGGTGTTCTAGCGCCGCTTGCGCGAGGCAAACAAAAAGCCCCGGCATATCGCCGGGGCTTTTCAGTCTGTAAAGAACGACGTTTATTTTAGCGTGCCGAACCAGTCGTCAACGTCCTTTTTGACCTGATCCTTGGCGTAGCCGTAGCGTTGCTGCAGCTTGCCTTCGAGCTGTTCGCGGCGGCCTTCGATGACATTGAGATCGTCATCGGTCAGCTTGCCCCATTTTTCCTTGGCAGCGCCCTTGAACTGTTTCCAATTGCCTTCAACGCGGTTCCAATCCATCGATCATCTCCTGTGTGGTGATGCCCGATAACGATGGGACAGAGTGATCGTTCCGCAGTGACCTGCGACATCACGCCGTTCGATGGATCGGAAACAAAAACCCCGGCGCAAGGCCGGGGTTTTCGTCGTCGGTTAATTGAAGTTGCAGATCAGCCTGCGGCTTTCGCTTCCTTGCGGCGCGCGTGCAGGATGAACTCGGTGTAGCCGTTCGGCTGCTCGCGGCCTTTGAACACGAGGTCGCAGGCGGCCTGGAACGCGATGCCGTCGAACTTCGGCGCCATCGGCTTGTAGAGCGCATCGCCTGCGTTCTGCTTGTCGACGATCGCGGCCATGCGCTTGAGCGACTCCATCACCTGATCCCTGGTGACGACGCCCTGATGCAGCCAGTTAGCGAGGTGCTGCGCGGAGATGCGCAGCGTGGCGCGGTCTTCCATCAGGCCGACATCGTGAATGTCCGGCACCTTGGAGCAGCCGACGCCCTGGTCGATCCAGCGCACAACGTAGCCGAGGATGCCCTGGCAGTTGTTGTCGATCTCCTGCTTCACATCGTCCGGCGCCCAGTTCGACTGCGAGACCGGAATGGTGAGGATGTCCGACAGCTTCGCCTTCGGACGGCTCTTCAGTTCCTTCTGGCGCGCGCCGACATCGACCTGATGATAGTGCAGCGCGTGGAGCGTTGCGGCGGTCGGCGAGGGCACCCATGCGGTGGATGCGCCGGCCTGCACATGCGCGATCTTCTGCGCCAGCATGTCGGCCATCTTGTCGGGGGCAGCCCACATGCCCTTGCCGACCTGCGCGTGACCCGGCAGGCCGTTGGCCAGACCGGTGTCGACGTTCCAGTCCTCGTAGGCCTTGATCCAAGGCTGCGCCTTCATGTCGTTCTTGCGGATCATCGGGCCCGCTTCCATCGACGTGTGAATTTCGTCGCCGGTGCGGTCCAGGAATCCCGTATTGATGAAGCAGATGCGCTCGGCGGCGTTCTGGATGCAGGCCTGCAGGTTCACCGTGGTGCGGCGTTCCTCATCCATGATGCCGACCTTGAGCGTATTGGCTGGCAGGCCCAGCATCTTTTCCACGCGGCCGAAGATTTCGGCGGTGAGCGCCACTTCGTCCGGGCCGTGCATCTTCGGCTTGACGATATAGACCGAGCCCTTGCGGCTGTTCTTCAGCTTGCTCTTGCCTTTCAGGTCGTGAATGGCGAGCAGGCCGGTGACGGCGGCATCGAGAATGCCTTCCGGAATTTCCGCACCCGAACTGTCCAGCACGGCGTCGGTGAACATGTGATGGCCGACATTGCGGATCAGCATCATGCTGCGGCCATGCAACGTCACCTTGCCCTTGCCGTCAGCGGACGTGTAAGTGCGGTCGGCGTTGAGCGCACGGGTCAGTGTCTTTCCGCCCTTCTCGAAGTCGGCGGAGAGCGTGCCGTCCATGATGCCGAGCACGTTGCGATAGACCAGAACCTTGTCCTCGGCATCGACGGCGGCGACCGAGTCTTCCATGTCCAGAATGGTCGAGACCGCGGACTCAAGGATCATGTCGGCAACACCGGCCGGATCGTCCTTGCCGATAGGGCTGTTGCGGTCGATCACCACATCGATGTGCAGGCCGTTGTTGACCAGCAGGATCGAGGTCGGTGAGGCGGCATCGCCCTGATAGCCGGCAAGCTGGGCCTTGTTCTTCAGCGCGGTGGCGTTGCCGCTCTTGAGCTTGGCGGCGAGCTGGCCGTTCTCGATGTGATAGCCGGTGACATCGCTGTGGTTGCCGGTGGCCAGCGGCGCGGCCTGATCGAGGAACGCCTTGGCCTTGGCGATCACCTTGTCGCCGCGCGCCTTGTTGTAACCCTTGCCGCTCTCGCTCGGATCGTGCGGGATGGCGTCGGTGCCGTAGAAGGCATCATAGAGGCTGCCCCAGCGTGCGTTCGCAGCGTTCAGCGAGTAACGCGCATTGGTCAGCGGCACCACGAGCTGCGGGCCGAACATGGTGGCCAGTTCTTCATCGACATTCGCGGTCTGAACGTCCTTCGCCGCTGGCTCCGGCTGCAGGTAGCCGATGTCCTTGAGGAACGCAGTGTAGGCGTTGATGTCGAACGGCTTCCCCTTGTTGGCCTTATGCCAGTCGTCGATCTTCGCCTGCAGCGTGTCGCGGGTCGCGAGCAGTTCGCGGGTCCGGGGCGCCAGATCCTTGACGATTCCGGCGAGGCCCGCCCAGAAGGCGTCCGGTGCAATGCCGGTGCCGGCGGTCGCTTCCTTGGCAATGAAGTCGAACAAAACAGGAGCGATCTTCAAACCGCTGGCGTCGATACGTTTCATGATAAATCTCGCGGAACACGGCGAAAAACGACGCCGTCCTAGGGCTTCAGGATGAGGTGATGGGATACCGCTTGAGGCGGAAAGACTGGCCACTTTTAACGCCAAACCCCGGCAAAAGAGAAGTCCCTTCCCCGGTCTGAAAGGCGTAGACCGTGGCCCTCCAGCCGCCGCTTTTGCAGGCAACTCAACTGCTAGCGACCAATTCCGCTCTGCGAGACATTGCTGTAGCGCTCCAGCGTGACCTTGATCAGGATGGTGACCAGCGCCAATGCGGTCAGAACCGTCGCCGCCGCGAACGCACCGGCGACATTGTAATCCTGATAGAGCAGTTCGATCTGAAGCGGCAGCGTCGTGGTCTGGCCACGGATATTGCCTGAGACGACCGAGACTGCGCCGAACTCACCCATCACACGGGCGTTGCAGAGGATGGCGCCATACACCACGGCCCATTTTACATTGGGCAGTGTGACGCGCCAGAAGGTGGTGAAGCCGCCCGCGCCAAGCGTCACCGCGGCTTCTTCCTCGTCGGTGCCCTGCACCTGCATGAGCGGGATCAGTTCGCGCGCGACGAATGGCGCGGTGACAAACAGGCTGGCCAGAAAGATCGCGGGCAGCGCGAACATCACCTTGATGCCGAGCTGTTCGAGCAGCGGGCCGAACAGGCCCTGCGTGCCATAGACAAAAAGATAGGCGACGCCGGCGACAATGGGCGAGATCGAGTAGGGCAGCTCGATCAGCGCAATCAGCAGCGTTTTGCCGCGAAAATCGAACTTGGTCACCGTCCATGCGGCGGCGAGGCCGAACAGGATATTGATAGGCACGACCACAAGCGCCGTCAGCAGCGTCAGCCAGATCGCGTGCAGCGTCGCGGGTTCGGTGAGGTTGCGCAGAAAGACGCCGACACCGAGCGAGAGGCCCGAGGTGACGATCAGCACCAGCGGCGCGACCAGAAACAGCGCGGTCAGCACCAGCACGGTCCACAGCACCACGCGGCGCGTGACCTTGCCGCCGCCCACCGGGTGTTGCATCCATTCGGCCTGTTCGCTGTCGCGCTCTGCTGCAATGGACATCAGACGTCTCCGCGTCCGAGATAGCGCAGGTGCCAGGCCTGCACCGCGTTGGTGATAATCAGCATCACGAACGCCATCAGCAGCATCACGGTCGAGATCGCCGCAGCCGCCTCATAATTGTATTCTTCGAGCCGGATGTAGGTCAGCAGCGCGACAATCTCGGTCTTCATCGGCTGGTTGCCTGCGATGAAGATTACCGCGCCGAACTCGCCGAGGCTGCGCGCGAAGGCCAGCGAGCATCCGGCAAGGAAGGCCGGGAAAATTGCGGGAAAGATGATCTTCCATAAAATCTGCAGATCGCTGGCGCCGAGCGAGCGCCCGGCTTCCTCGACCTCCGAGCCCAGATCCTCGATCACCGGCTGCACGGTGCGCACGACAAAGGGAATGCTGGTGAAGGCCATGGCGATGGCGATGCCGAGCGGCGTGTAGGCAACCGCGATTCCGATTTTATCGAGCGGCCCGCCGAACCAGCCGTTCTTGGCGAACAGCGCGGTGAGGGCGAGACCCGCCACCGCCGTCGGCAGCGCGAACGGCACATCGACCAGCGCGTCGAGCAGGCGCTTGCCGGGAAAACTGTAACGCGCCAGCACCCAGGCCAGCAGCAGTCCGTAGATGGCATTGAACAGCGTCGCCGCGAATGCAGTGCCGAGCGTCACGCGAATGGCCGACAGCGTGCGCGGCGAGGAGAGAATGTCCCAGAATTGCGCAAGGCCGATGCCTGAGGCTTTCAGCAGCAACGCGCAGAGCGGCAGCAGCACAATCGCGCCGAGATAGAGGACCGCCGTCCCCAGCGCCAATCCGAAACCTGGGATGACCCGGCGCCGCAAATTAAACCGCCTTACTCCGCAAAGAGAACGCCAGCGCTCACTTGCATTTCTATGCCTTCGTCATGGCCGGGCTTGTCCCGG
>Ga0209023_10001986_pt1 | contig 26359 bp, 23 predicted proteins | sample LakOneMetagenome_FD_187468 | JGI IMG/M metagenome (GOLD analysis project Ga0209023, IMG submission 187468) | Freshwater and sediment microbial communities from Lake Erie, Canada (SPAdes) (version 2) | ecosystem: Environmental > Aquatic > Freshwater > Lentic | place: Lake Erie, Canada...
CGGGAGCGCGGTGGATCCGTCGACGGACAGAAGGGGATCGACGGTGACCACGAAAGCGCCGGTGCGGGATATGGATTGGGCGATCGCGGCGCCGATTCCTGCGCCACCGCCGGTGACGACGACGACGCGCTGCCGCGCACTCACCTCAGGTCCAGGCCGTCGAATTCACCTGCGGCGAGCCAGCCTTCGAGCAGATCCCGGTAGGCGAAGAAGTCGCCGAACCGCGGGCCGTAGTTGGTGTCTCGCGCTCGGATCCCGCCCGGGTCGCCCTCGTTGTTCAGCCGCGACGGCGTGCACGCTGACATCACGGCGCTCGCATCGCGGTGGGTGTCGACGATCTGCTGGATCCAGTCGGCCTCGGCGTCGGCGTTGACGTCGAAGACCCGGATGCCGCGCTGCTCCAGCAGTGCCACGGCACCCGCGACGAATTCGGCGCCGACCTCGGCCAGCTGGGTGTAGTTGACGGTGACGACGGCCTGCTGGCCGGGTGCCGGCAGCACGAACATGTTCGGGAAGCCGTGGCTCATCATGCCGTAGAGGGTGGCGGAGCCGTCTGCCCACTTCTGTTCCAGGGTGATGCCGCCGCGGCCGACGATCTCGTGGCCGATTCGGCGGGGCAGGGGTGTGACCTCGGCTTCGAACCCGGTGCCGTACACGATGCCGTCGACGTCGTACTGCTGTCCGTCGACGACCGGGCCCCGGTCGGTGATCCGGTCGATGCCGGCGGGGGAGTCGACCAGGGTGACGTTGTCGCGGTTGTAGGCGTCGAAGTACTCGTCGTGGAAGCACGGCCGCTTGCACATGTACCGGTAGTACGGCTTGAGCATCGCGGCGACGTCTGGTTTGTGCACCAGCTCGTCGATGCGCCGGCGGTGTTCCTCCATGATCGCGAAGTCGACTTCTTCTGCGTTGCGGATGAACTCGTCGATGGTCATGCCCTCGCGCCGCTGCGGGTTCTGGATGAGCGCATAGTGGTGCGTCCAGCCGTCGTCGGTGAGGTCCACCTCCACCGGGCGGCCCAGCATGATCGACTGAAAGTTGTCCATCCGCGCCTTCTGCCAGCCGGGCGCCAGATTCTCGGCGAAGGACGGATCGGTGGGCCGGTTGCCGCGGACGCCGATCGCCGACGGAGTGCGCTGGAAGACGTAGACGTGCTTGGCGGCCTCGGCGAGCCCGGGCAGGCACTGCAGCCCGCTGGCTCCGGTGCCGACCAGCGCCACCGACTGGTCGGCCAGACCGGTGAGCGGCTGCCCCGGTGCGCCTCCGGTCTTGCTGTAGTCCCAGCGGGCGGTGTGGAACGCCCATCCGTCGAAATCGTCCATGCCCGGGATGTCGGGCAGCTTCACCAGGTTGAGGATGCCCACCGCCAGCACGTAGTAGCGGCAGGAGATCTCATCGCCTCGGTCGGTGTGTACGGTCCATCGGCCCGCGTCCTCGTCCCAGACCGTCCGGGTGACGCGGGTGTGGAACAGCGCGTCGCGCTCCAGGTCGAAGCGCTCGGCGACCGCCTGAAGGTGGAGCCGGATCTCCTCACCGTAGGCGTAGCGGCGGCTGGGGATGTAGTCGAGCTCCTCGAGCAGCGGCAGGTACTGGTAGCTCTCGATGTCGCACATGACCCCGGGGTAGCGATTCCAGTACCAGGTGCCGCCGACACCGCCGGCGGTATCGATGATCCTGATCCGCTCGATGCCCGCCTTGCGCAGGTGAGCGCCGGTGAGCAGGCCTGCGATCCCGCCGCCGAGGATGACCACCTCGGGATCGTCGGTGATGGGCGCACGCGCGAGGTACGGGGTGAAGGGGTCGGCGAGGTAGTCGGTCGCCCCGGTGTCGGCGCGCATATCACGCAGGGCCGCGCGTTGGGGAACGAGCCGCTTGTCTCGTTCTTCCCGGTACTTCGCGTGTACGACGTCGGGGTCGAAGGCCATGGGACTCCTTTTCGCCGGTGATCCGGGGCTATTCTACTAACTATATAAAGATTGCAGAACAGTCATCGGTCATTGGGTCCGTCAATTTCCGCCCGCGTCCACCTCGGGCCGGGTTTTACTGACTATGGTCAGTGAATATGTGCTCGCGGCCCACGTGGTCGCCCATCGAAGCCCTCTACATGAGTAAGGATCGGCCTGCCGGTGCCCAAGTCGCTCGAAGAACACGCCGACAACTGGGATCTTCGCCACGAGGATTTCAACGACAACGACCGGCTGTATGCCGTCTACGAGGTCATGCGGGAGCGCTCGCCCTTCGCCCAGACCGACACCCCATTCCTGAGCGCCCTACCGGGTGGATCGTGGGTCGCCGTGGGATATGACGAGTGCTACAAGATCCTCCAGGACTGGGAACACTTCTCCAGCAACCCGACTCCCGAGGGGGCCGAGCAACTCGCCGGCGATCTGGTGATCACCCTCGACCCGCCGCGGCAGCAGAAGTTCCGCAAGGTGCTCAACCCGTACTTCTCGCCGGCCCGGATGAAGGCGCTGCGGCCGCACATCGAGACCGAAACCGACCTACTGATCGACGCATTCGTCGAATCGGGATCCGGAGACCTGGCCCACGTTGCCTGGCGCCAGCCCGGAATCGTGTTCTTCAAGTACGTCCTGGGCATGCCCATCGACGATGTCCCGCTGTGTGTGGGGTTGACCGACACCGCGCTCAACGGTGCGACCGAGGAGGAACGGATGGGGGCCTGGGGAGGCCTCTATCAGCATCTGCACGACGCGGTCACCGCCCGCACCCAGGAGCCGCCGCGCGACGACATGATCGACGTGCTGATCAACGCCGAGATCGACGGTGAGAGACTGCCGTTCAACGACGTTGTCGCCAACGCGATGTTGCTGGTGCAGGCCGGGCTGGAGACCACCGCCAGCGCGATGTCGGTGGCCTTCCACTATCTCGCCACGCATCCCGGCGAGCGGGACCGCCTGATCCGGGAACCGGAGATCATTCCGCGGGCGGTGGAGGAGTTCATCCGGTTCGGCGGGTCCATCCACGGCATCCCGCGCACGGTGGTCGGCGAGGTCGAGGTCGGCGGCCAGGCGTTCTGCCCCGGGGAATCCGTTCAGGTCAACTATGCCGCCGCCAACCGGGACCCGGCCGAGTTCCCCGAACCGAATCGCTGCATCCTGGACCGTCAGGCCAACCGCCACCTGGGTTTCGGCGCGGGAGTGCACCGTTGCCTGGGATCCAATTTGGCCCGCCTGGAGTTTCAGGTCGGGGTCGAGCAGGTCCTCTCGAGACTGCCGGACTTCACCCTGGCGCCCGACGAGACCCCGGAGTTCCACGGCAACTCGGTGACCCGCGCGTTCCGATACCTCCCGGTGGTCTTCACCCCGGGACCGCGCTCGGCGTAAGACGCCCGCGCGCCTGCTACGGCGGGGTAGCGGCCCACGGTGTGCGTTCAGGATCCGGCCCGATGAACGAGGCGCCCAGACCGACGAGCGCCATCGCGGCCGCCACCCAGAACACCGTCGGCAGCGTGGCGACGTCCAGCGCCACCGCCACCCATGCCGAGCCAGCTGCCGAACCGGTGAATCTCACCAGGTTGAACAGGCCCAGGCCGGTGCCCTGCTGACCGGCCGGTGACTTCGTCGCGCCGCTTGCCGCCGGAGTCTGCACCAGCCCGACCCCGACGCCCACCGACGCCAGCACCACCAGCAACAGCGGCGTCGAGACGGTGGGCCGGCCCAGCAGCACCGCCAGCGACACCTCGGCGAGGACCAGCACGATCAACCCGGTGCGCAGCACCCGGCGCGGGCGCAGCCGGTCCATGTAGCGGCCGACGGGCGGGCCGAGCAGCACCATGACGGCCGGCACCGCGAACAGCGTCAGCCCGGCCGTCGACTGGGAGGCGCCTTCGGCAACCAGGTACAGCGGTATCGCGACCAGCGTGGTGCCGAGGGCGAACATCTGGGTGAAAGCCGCCAGTGTGCTGCGCAGGAAACGTGATTCGGCGGCCAGTCGTAGGTCGATGAACGGCTCGGCGACCCGCAGGCTGTGCGCCACGAACCAGGCCAGACCGAGGGTGCCGACCACCAGCGACGCCATCGCGCCCGGGGTTGGGTTGGCGATCTGTGCCAGCCCGGACACCAGCGCCGCCGACCCGAGGGTCAGCGTCGCCGCGCCGATCACATCGAGCCGTTTCCGGATTCCGGGTGAGGCGGGGATGTAACGCAGCGTGCCGATGAGACCGATCGCGGCGACCGGGATCAACGGTGCGAACACCCAGCGCCAGCCCCAGCCGTCGGCGACCAGGCCGCCCATCGTCGGGCCGATGGCCTGGCCCAGGCCGTTGACCGACGCCCACGCGCCGATCGCGCGGCTGCGTTTCTCTCCGGTGAACAGCCACTGGATCAGCCCCATGACCACCGGTGCAAACGGGGCGGCCGCCACCCCGCCGAGGGTGCGCCAGATGATCAGCACCCCCAGTGAACCCGCGGTGGCCGCGCCCAGCGCACAGATCATCGTGGCGATCAGCGCCACGATGTAGACGCGGCGACGGCCGAACCGGTCGCCGACCCAGCCGGCCAGTGGCATCGACGCGGCGAACGCCAGCAGGAATCCGACGACGACGAAGACGCCGTCGGTCAGCGGGGCGTCGAACTCGGCGAGGATGGAACTCAACGGCACGTTGACGACGTTGTTGCCGACCGTGCCGACCAGGGTGCCGGCCAGTAACGCCGCCAGGGCGAGCGGGGTGCCGGCCGGCGTCACCGCGGAACCGGTGCTGATGTCGGCTGACATCCGGCGAGGCTATAGCAACCTGAGAGTTTGTCGCAGATTCCCGACCGGTGCGCGGGTCGCACGCCGATACTCGATGCACAGCCATCGAGGAGGACACGTGAGCGCAGACGACGCCGACTTCGAGGAGATCGCCAAATGGGATCCGGGCTTCATCGAGGGCTTCTACAACCTGATCGCACCGGTGGTCCGGAGCTACTTCCGGTCGGAGGTGCGCGGACTGGAATCGATTCCGTCGACCGGCGGAGCGCTGGTGGTGTCCAATCATTCCGGCGGGAATCTGACCCCGGATCCGCTCATCCTGCAGCCCGCCTTCTACCGACACTTCGGGTATGACCGGCCGCTGTACCTCTTGGCGCACTACGGCGTCTTCTACACGCCGCTGCGCGACTACATCAAGAGGCTCGGTGCCATCCACGCCAGCCGGCCAAATGCGCGCGAAGTGTTGAACTCCGGTGCCGTGGTGCTGGTTTTTCCCGGCGGTGACTATGACGCCTACCGGCCGACGTTCTCGCAGAACGTCATCGACTTCGAGGGCCGGGTGGGTTATGTCAGGACCGCGATCGAAACCGGGGTGCCGATCGTGCCCACCGTGTCCATCGGCGGCCAGGAGACGCAGCTGTTCGCCGCCCGTAACAGCTGGCTCGCGAAACGCTTAGGGCTGCACCGCATTCGGATGGATATCCTGCCGGTGAGCTTCGGGATCCCGTTCGGCATGAGCATGGTCTTTCCGGCGAACATTCCGCTGCCGTCGAAGATCGTGTTCCAGGTCCTCGACCCGATCCACGTCACCGATCGATTCGGTAAAGACCCCGACGTCCACGAGGTGGATGCACACGTGCGCTCGGTCATGCAGACCGCGCTCGACGGCCTCGCCCGCGAGCGCCGCTTTCCCGTGCTGGGGTGACATGTCGGCAGCGGCGCCGCGGCCCGAGTGGACGCCGAGCAACTGGTGTCGGGTTCACCCGGTTGATCGGCGTCCTCGTCGCATACTGGGCAGCATGCCTGTTATCACCGCCGTGCATGGGGACGTCACCGAGCAGTCCGTCGACGCGATCGTCAACGCCGCCAACAATGCCATGCGCGGGGGCGGCGGAGTGGACGGCGCCATCCACCGCGGCGGCGGTCCCGCAATCCTGCGCGACTGCGTTGATAGATTCCCCGACGGACTGGCCACCGGTGACGCCGGTTGGACGACGGCGGGGGATCTGCCGGCACGGTGGGTGATCCACACCGTCGGTCCGAACTACACCGCCGGCCAGCGGGATCGGTCGCTACTGGTGTCGTGCTATCGCCGCGTCTTGGAGGTGGCCGACGAACTCGGTGCGAAATCCATTGCGGTTCCGCTGATCAGCGCCGGCATCTACGGTTGGCCGCGCCACGACGCCATCGCGGTCGCACTCGAAACCCTCGGCTCTGCCGACACCGGCGTTGAGGAGGCTCGTGTGGTCGCGTTCGACGCCGAGACGCACGGGCACGTTCTCGCCCAACTGGGCGCGAAATAATTGGCGTCGGAATCCCGCTCTGGGTGAACCTAGGCTCAACTCTCATGGGTGACTACGCGCAAACGCTGTGCGATGTGGATGTCACCGACGCCGAAGCGGACGAGCTCAAGCATCGCCTCCTGACGTGGCTGGTCGACAAGCGGGTCATCCGCCCGGAGCTCACCGACTGCGGGATGAGCAGCGCGGGTGGCCATGCTCCCGGGGAGAACTACGGCTACGCGATCTATGGGCGGGAGGACGCGACGTTGGACCCACCGCGGCTGTGGGCCAATGGGATGGAGATCGACACCGGGCGGCGGGTCTATTGGGGGCGGGACCTGGAGAGAAGCCGGCGGGACGGAAATCGTCACAGTGAGAAAATGATCGAATGGGGCCCTTGGGCTTTGCGTCGGGGAGGGTGTTCGTACTCCGCGCGTCGGACGTTGTCTCGCTAGGTTTTCCAATTGCGGATCCGTTCGCCGGGTGACACGCAGCGCCGCCCGATGGCCAAGCGTCGACCCGATCGGCGACTAGCCACGGCGATCGCCGAACAGAGCTCGACCAAGATATTTCGTCACAGTGACGTATCCGCCACGTTCAACCGATGCGGGCGACAGGGGAGGGCCGGCGCGGCTCGGCCGGTGTCGGGCGTTCCAAGCCATACCGCGGCGGGCAACGGAACGCCGCGTGACCGCCAACAGGCACTGGGCCCGAACGCCGGCGGTCATCAATCAGATGCACATAAGGGCAGCGAAGTTCTCCGGGTCGGCGCGACAGAGGGGCAACGAAAAGCGGGACTGTCCGATCCGGGACATCTTGAGAGTGCGAGGGAGGGCTGACCAGCTCACTCTCAATTGATTGCGGAACGGCCCAGCCGGATGTGTCCGGCGAAGGCCTGACAGTGGCGGATAGTTTCCAGGGGAGCATGACAGTGCCGGATCGCGCTATCTCGTCCGGGCCCAACTGCGGGATTGACATCATCGCCGGCCGCAGAGTCCTCCCACTCGATTGCCCGACCTCGGTTGAGGTGAAGCCTGGCGGGCGGCCGGTGCGCCGGTGGCATCGCAAGCGCTACTGGCCAGCATGGGGTGGCATCTGTAAGGCGCTGAAGTCGAACGAGTTGCGTTTGACGCATAGCATGACGCCGATGTCGTCGATGCCGTTCTCGAACTACGACCGTCTCGATGGCGACATCCGCAGTCATCTACAGCTGAGCGCCCAGATCTCCCCGCGACGGCAGACCGCGGACGACATTTCGAGTCGCCTCACTGTTGACGGTCGAGATGCGCGCGAGACACGACACTCGCGAAAGCGAAAATGATCGATCTGCGTCATTAACTAAAGTTTGAATGTTAGGTTTAGGGCGTCGCCTAGCGTAAGGATCGTCTATGAACGAGCTGCCCGAACCCTCACGGTGGTTCACGGATCACTTCGGCGAGCACAGCCAGAACGTGATACTCGCCCTCGCGAAGGCTGGTCGCACAGCTCATGAGCGCGCCCTCGACGCCAAAGCCGGAAGTCAACTCACCTCGAACGAGGCCTATGGGGCGTTTTGGGTGATCTTGCCGGAGGAGGTTGCAGCACACTTGGCGTTCCTGCCCGGGCGCGAGGTCATACGGCCCACCGGCAGCCGTTATGACCTCGTCGTCTTCGATGGCACTCTGGTGTTCCCTGCGAAGTGCGGTCGAGGATCGTCGGGGGCTGATCGGATCAAGTTGGGACACTCAGACTTCCGCCGTCGAGTCTTCTCGCTCGAAAGCGGAACTGACTCCGGCGTGCAGGAGCACCTGGAGTTCGACTACTGCTTGGCCGGCGACTTAAATGCCGCGGTCAAGGACGGTTCCTTCGCCTCGGCCACTCAAGTAGCGCTGGTGGCCTACGACGTGTCCGCCCGCGGCGGTCTTCAGCATGTCTATGCAGGTGAGGCAACTCTTGATTCGTCCGGGCTTGTTACGTGGCACTACCGCGAGGAACTGCAGCTACACCTTCTCGATGGTGAGGGAGTCGCGCTGACAGGCCTCAACGAGGCAGCCGGGCGATTTGATGACGCGCCGCTTCCCGATAGCGACCTGACCTTGCGCGCACCCGGCGAGCCGTCGACCCAGGATGCCGACGCCGAAACTGCAGCTAGCACGGGAACTGAAGGTGCTGTGGATGACCTTCAGTGACAGGGGTCAGCAGTCGGCGTCCATCAGTGATCACGACATCGCCAAAACATTCGACGGTGACCGCTTGCGGCAAGCTCGGCAGCTCGCGCTGCGTACGAAGCAAAGTCTTTCAGAACCACTAGGCGTATCTGCCGCCGCCGTCGGGCAATACGAGTCCGGTGCCACCCCACCCAGAGCTGACCTAATACCGATCCTTGCGCGCGAGCTTGATGTTCCTCGTGAGTTCTTCGCAGCGGGCCGGCCGCTCGCTCGACTAGAAGCCGCAGATGCGTTCTTCCGAAGCCTTCGCGCGACGACGGCAAAGCAACGAGCCAAGGCCATTTCCTACACCGAACAACTATGGGAACTGATGCATGCCGTTGAGAAACATGTTCGACTACCCCCAGTCAACCTTCCTGGTTTCGGCGGCGGTGAAATTGAACCTGGCGCGTTCCCCAGCGACCCGGTGGCGGCAGCAAGAGCGTTGCGAAAAGCATGGCGGCTGGGCACGGAACCGATCGCGCATCTCGTACGCACTATCGAGAACCAGGGCATCGTTACTGTACTGGTGCCTTTCGCCGAGAACGAGGTCGCGCGCATCGATGCCTTCTCCACTCTGTCGCTGTCGCGACCGATCATCGTCCTGTCACCCGACCGCGCAAACGACATCTATCGGCACCGATTTACCGCTGCGCACGAGCTCGGTCATCTCGTCTTGCACGGAGAACTCGCTGGTGGAGATCCTGCACTAGAGAGGGAAGCGGATCGATTCGCCGCCGAGTTCCTAACTCCCAGCTTGGTCATCCATGACCTTCTCCCTCGACGGATCGACTTCCGCAAGTTGAACCGCCTGAGCGAACAGTGGGGCGTATCAATCAAGTCACTGATCTACAGGTGCAGAGAGGTCGGTCTACTGTCTGACGCCACAGCTCGCCGAGCGTACATCCGCCTCAACTACCTCTCGGAGCAGGGCGTGATCGCAACCCAGCCCGTGTATCAGTTCCCGGGCGAGGTACCTGCCCTTCTTCGCCGGGCCGTCGAACTGGCAGAGGTGAACGGCGTCACCATTACCTCATTAGCTCAAGAGCTTGCCTGGAAACCATCGCAGGTTCGTCGCATGCTCGGCGACGCAGACGAACGTCCGGCTCTCCGCTTGATTTAGCCAGCACTCCCGTCCACCAATCCCGAATTCGGAGACTCAAATCTTGACCAAAACTCACCCGCTAGCGCAACAAGTCGACTACCTGCGAGCAGCCCTTGAACAAGAGAAGAAACCTATCGGGATACTTCTTGGTGCGGGCGCTCCGATGTCGATTCGGATAGGCGAACAACCTCTCGTTCCTGGACTGGAAGCGCTTACAGCCTTTGTGCTCAGCGATGTGAGCGAGGATTACCGCACCGCTATAGAAGCTCTCGTCAGCCACCTCGACGAGAGTGAGCGCAGAAACCTCGAAGCGATCCTCAATTACGTCCGCGCAATCGCGACCCTGCCTGGAGCACTGCCCGTTCGAGGAATCGAGAAGGCCACGTTAGAAGCCCTCGACTCCGCAATATGCCGAGTAGTAAGAGAGCGTGTCAACGTTGACTTGCCGCAGAACGATAATCCGTACTTATCTCTGGCTCTATGGATCCGCGCTGTCCGAAGGCTGACGCCGACTCAGGTGTTCACAACCAACTATGACCTGTTGATGGAGCAAGCATTTGAACGTCACAGGGTCGCCTACTTCGATGGGTTCATGGGCTCGCATGAACCCATCTTCGATCTTGAAGCGATCGAAGAAGACGACTTGCCCTCCCGTTGGACTCTCCTTTGGAAACTGCATGGCTCCATCAACTGGTCTCAAGATGAGTCTGGAAATGTAATTCGACGCCCCGCAAAAATAGACGACAAATATTCCGCTCTGGTCTACCCGAGTCATTTAAAGTATGATCAGAGTCGACGTCTTCCATATCTCGCGATGATGGACAGATTGAAGGTATTCTTGCGTAAACCCGGCGCGATTCTAGTGAGCTGCGGTTTCTCTTATCGGGACCAACATATTAATGAGGTCATAGATCAATCTCTACGCGCGAATCCCACTGCAAGCGTTCACGCCATGCTCTACGGCCCCTTGGATGACTACCCTGAGGCGGCTAAAATGGCGTCAGGCCTCCATAACTTAGTGCTTCTTGCGCAAGATTCAGCGATTATCGGCGGGAGCCGAGGGGCTTGGGCTGCACGCGATGACGAAGCCGGCGAGGAAGCTCGGACCTGTGATCTCGGAGATTTCGTAGCATTTGGCGCCTTCCTCCAAGGCCTGACCGGGGATTCTGCGCACATCGAAGTTGAGGTGCAGGATCATGGTTGATCCGACTCACATCGCTGATGTTACGAATGTCCAAGGCGACACGATTACCGCCGCGGTACGTCCTGAAGCAGCACCCGGACTCACATTCTCGAAAGGCCATGCCTACTTTGTTGGACAAGTCGGAGCGTACGTCAGAATCCCTTTGGGGCTAGTCGACCTCTTCGCGATCGTTGTTCAAGTCGGATCGACCGCACACGACGAGGAAGCGATCAGTGGTGCCGTCCCCGGGCGCCCGTGGCTACGCCTTGAGCTGCTCGGCGAAGCACACCGCGACGGCTCCTTTGAGCGCGGAGTTGCGCGCTACCCATCAATAGGGGACCGAGTCGTTCTCGTGACTGCCAATGACCTGAGCCTTCTGTACCGCGTGGAGGACGAAGCCAAGTCTCTGCGTATCGGCCACGTGGCTAACGCGCCCCACTTACCAGCCCTCGTAGATGTAACAAAGCTCGTAAACAGGCATACCGCAGTCGTCGGCAGCACAGGTAGCGGAAAATCAACAACGGTATCGGCCATACTCCACGGACTCACTGCCTCCGACAGATTCCCCTCATCTCGGGTTCTTGTGATTGACGTGCATGGCGAGTATGGCCATGCCTTCGGAGGGTCTGCACTTTGTTTGCAGGTGGATGCCGATGAACTCGCGATCACCGAAGGTAATAAGCACCGGCAGCAACTTTGCCTGCCTTACTGGGCCTTACCCTTCGAGGACTTCTTGTACCTTTCACTCGGCACGGTGGATGATAACTCTGCAACGACAATCCAGCAGATGGTTATCGAGTCCAAGAGAACCTACGTCAGGAACCATCCTGAACTGGGATTGAACCCAAACGGGGTGACAGCAGACACTCCGGTTCCGTTTAGCGTGCGCCAGCTATGGCTCACGCTTCATGAGATGCACTTCGCTACTCACACAGTTCAATCGAACGCACAAACGGACGCAACCCGCGCATACGCAACAGATAAGTCCGGAGTTCCGCTGATAGGCGATGCGGAATCCGTGTCGCCCCCCACCTTTGAGCCGACAGTCCCGAGCAAAATATTTTTGAGTGGAGCAGCTATCAACGTGCGGCGCCAAACCAACTCTCTTGGAGCAAGACTGCGCGATCCTCGATATAATTTCTTGTTCCGACCGGGCAAGTGGGATGTCGACGACTCGACAGGTGAAGTGTCGAGCGACCTTGGCGACTTCCTGGAGACTTGGCTCGGAGCCAAGGAGTCGGTAGTAATCGCTGATCTCTCCGGCGTTCCCAACCAAGTGCTTCAGAGAATCGTCAGCGTCTTGTTGCGCCTGCTCTACGAAGCACTAATTTGGGCAAGGAAGCTCTCGGAAGGTGGTCGAGAGCGTCCACTTCTCATCGTGCTCGAAGAAGCCCACCGTTACCTCAACGACAGCAAGGACGCCGCCGGAGAAATCGTGGAGAGAATCGTCAAGGAAGGGCGGAAGTTCGGCGTCGGAACAATGATAGTGAGCCAACGGCCGAGTGAAATCAGGGCGACCGTTTTGTCGCAGATCGGATCTTTCGTTGTCCTCCGGCTCAGCAATACCTCGGATCGGACTTTAGTCCGTTCCAGTCTTCCGGACAACCTCTCCGGACTCTTCGACGCCGTTCCGGTTCTCCGCACAGGCGAAGCAATTATAACGGGTGACATTGTGAAGCTTCCTACACGAGTAGTCATCGAGTCTTCGAACCTGACCCGCCCCGACAGCTCCGATCCAGATGTGGTCGGCCGGAGGCTTCCGGGTGGCTGGGATGCGCCGCGACTTCCACAGGATTACGCAGATGTTGCTTGGGCGTGGCGGCATTTAACACCTCATAGTCGTCGAGTAATCCGCACAATCGCTAATAACACAGGAGAGAAATAGCCACATGGAACGCACTTTCGTTTCGAGCTCAAACTTGAACTCGGTCGGGTACGATGAGGCAAGCATGACGCTTGAAGTTGAGTTCAAAGACGGCTCCCTGTATCAGTACTTTGACGTTCCAGGCTCCATGCATCAAGGGCTGATGGGAGCGAGCAGCGTGGGGCAGTACTTCACGCAGAACATTCGCAATGCTTTCAGGTACTCCCGACTGTGACGCGCGATAACACGTCAACAAGGTCATACATGACGGACCGATTGATGACCTTGATCACTTCTGCCGCGTCACGCTCATGCAGGGGATCGTAGAGCCGCGGTAGGACACGGCGTCCCACATCCGCTCCATCGCCCGGGACAGGGTCGCCACCACGATCACGGTTTTATCGCACACCCGCGGGGTTACTGCCCCAGGCTTTGGGCTGTGGTGCACCATTAGGAACCATGGGCACCGCTGACACCGCCATGCATATCGCCGCCACCGGCACCCTAGTGAGCATCGGCTACGAGGGGAAGACAGTCGATGATCTGGTCGCCCAGCTGCTCGAACGGAGCGTTCGCGTTCTCGTCGACGTACGGCTGACTCCGCTCAGCCGCAAGCCTGGTCTGTCCAAGACAAAGCTCGCTGAGGCCCTTCGTGCCGCCGGTATCGACTACGTTCACCACCGCGCCCTGGGCAACCCGAGGGACAACCGCGCCGGGTTCCGAGCTGGTGAGCCCGAGTCCCTGATGAGATACCGCGAGGTCCTCGACACCACCGACGCGACGGACGCTCTTGCACACGTCTGCGAACTCTTGGATGGTGGTGTGGTTGCCTTGCTCTGCTTCGAGCAAGACCACGCCGAGTGCCACCGGAACGTCGTCGAGACCACGAGGGAGTATCGTCACTGTGACGTATCTACCGCAGCCATCCGGGTGGCGGCGGACGGTGCTAGGCGCGGCTCGATAGCGGCACGGTCCGGCGCTCTCATGTATTTGCAGATCGCGCCTAGGGGAACATTTCGCCAGTCCGGCACTGTCATCTAATCCTGGAATACGGTCGGCACAGGCGGAGCTCGGTCGCCGTCTACGGCGCATCCGCGAGCGGCGACCTGCGTCAACGGGGCACTGTCAGGTTTTCGCGGAATCAGGGGCCGAATCGGACAGCTCGCAGGTAATCGCGGATCACTATCAACAAGTCCTGGAACGGACAGGGACATCCATGCTGCTTGACCTGGGTGGATCCAAACCTGCTGGTCGGTAAAGTACCGATAAGCCACATTATGTCAGATAAACCACTGCATATTGCATCAGGTGAATCAGCATCCCCCTCCTTGCTGACCGCCGCTCCTTCCATCGTTTTCGGTTGGTGCGCAGGACTTTCCGCAGTCAGGACCTAGGCGCGGTCCGCGCCGGCTCCAACAGTGTGGACCCATCCGCGGCCGGTGGGAGCGACACGCTGACCTGGGGTCTTGACTTGATGATGCAACAGATGAATCATTGATTCATCTGTTGATACCAGATGAGCGGGGGCTTCGGGTGGCAGTCGATGACGTCGGACGCGCGTATCTGGTCAGCTCAGTCAGGCCTCTGCACCCTGAAGAACAAACGGTCACGGAGATGCTCCAGGGCTGGCGCAACCAGCAGCTCAGCCGCAATCTGCAGTTCGGGACTATCGACCGCCGCATCAAGCAGGTGCAGCGCTTCATCGAGCACTCGAACGAGTTCCCCTGGACCTGGACCGTCGCGATGGTCGACGAGTTCTTCGGTGACCTTCGCGGTATCCATAAGCTAGCCCAGTCGTCGATCCGTTCGTATCAGGTCGGCCTGCGACTGTTCTGCTCCTACGTCAGTAATCCGGACTACGGATGGGATCGCGTATGCGAGGAACTGTTCGGGACCCACCCGTCCCAGGTCTTCTTCGACTGGAACACCGCTCGACACGTCCAGGAGAACGAGGCTCAACCCGAGAAGCGCGCATTCACCAAGCGGGAACTTCAAGACTTCTTCGACCATGCCGATGAGCAGGTATCTGCCGTCGTAGCTTCGGGCAGAAAGGGTTGGCTGCCCGCCTACCGCGACGCCGTGATGTTCAAGTTCGCCTACGCGTATGGTTTGCGATTCAACGAACTGTCCCATCTGCAGACGGTCGATTTCGCGAGGAACCCCCACGCGAAGGAATTTGGAAAGTTTGGGCTCGTTCATGTGCGATACGGCAAAGCGAAGAAGGGCTCCCCGCCGAAGCAGCGCAGTGTCCTGACAGTCTTCGACTGGACACCAGAGGTACTGGTCGACTGGCTGGAGAATGGCCAGCACCATATGGACGACGGGATCGACCTGTTCCCGAGTGAACGCGGAAACCTAGTTTCGGAGACCACACTCATCAGGCGATTCCGACGCTACTGCCACGATCTGGACCTCTCGCCCGGGCTCGACCTCCATTCGTTCCGCCGGTCCTACGCAACCCACCTGCTCGAAGCGGGCTGGGACGCGATGTTCGTCCAACACCAAATGGGTCATGAACACGCATCCACCACAGCGATCTATAGCTGTGTTAGCAGCGACTACCGCACTAGGACACTGCGAAACGCCCTCGATGCCACCATCGCCGCTGCGCTACAACCGAACCAGAACGGCGACGCCGGATGAAACGCGATGTCGACTACCAATGGCGCCTCGCCGAACTCATGGCGGGCAACCAGATGCACAACAGCACCGACCTCATCCCACGATTGAATGAACGCGGCATCACGCTGTCACGGCCCCAGGTTTACCGGCTCGTCCACCAACGCCCCGAACGAGTCTCTCTTAAACTCATCGCTGCGCTCTGCGACATCTTCGACTGCGGCCCAGAAGATCTCGTCACGGTCACCGCTGCCGACGCCCGCAAGAAAGCCGCTAGCGCCGGCCGAGAAAACGTCGTCGAACTCAACAAGGCCATCCGCCCCAAACGTGCTCGGATCCTCAGCGATGACGATTGAACCGCAGCGCCGTAACACCGTCCGCGGACGACCCAAAGTCACCGACGGATCAATGGAATGCGCTCGCTGCCACCGCGAGATACGGCGCACGGCAGCAACATGGCGAGACGGCCGCATCTGCAATTCCTGCTACTACGAAGCAACCAGCCTCTACGGCGACTGCCCCAGCTGCGGATTTCACCGCCTCCTGCCCGGCCGGCTGGACATCGGCGAGCAACCCGTGTGTCGAGACTGTGCGCGTATCCGCCAGAACTTCTATTGCAGGTCGTGCAACGAGGAACGCCGACCCTACCGCGGCAACGTATGCGCACGTTGCAGCCTCCGCGAAGACCTTGAGCGGGCGTTCCTCCACCCGGACTCCCCCGCGAGCTTCACACAACTCATCGACGCCCTGTGCGCAGCCAATCGCGCCGAGAGCATCATCACGTGGAAAAGATCGGACAAGGTTCAAGGACTCCTACGCTCCCTCGGAGATGGCACCACTCCCCTCACCCACGACGGCCTGGACCAGTACGAGCCCGCGGGCCGGCACGTCGACCACCTACGGGCCATCCTGCAGCACCATGACGTAATTCCCGCACGTGACAGGTATCTCGCCTACTTCGAGCGGTGGATCGAAGACAAGCTCCACCCAGTCTCAGATCCCGAGATCGCCACGCCAATCAGGCAATTCGCCACCTGGCACCACCTCAGGCGAATCAACGACTTAGCACTTTCTGGGGTTTCAACCCGAGGGCCCGTTCACGCCTCGAAGCAGGACATCACAGAAGCACTGAAGTTCCTCGAGTGGCTTCGCGCCCAACACGGACGAACGACAGCCAACTGCACACAGCAAGATGTGGACCTCTGCGTCACCACAGGTCCAACAACGCGGCACCTCATCCGGACGTCCATCATTTGGTGCAAAAGGATGCGGGTGAACCGATCAATCACGCTCGGACACCGTCAGGCCAAAACGGTCCGAGTCTTCACACAAGACCAGCGGCGTGAGTGGATTCGCGAACTTCTGTCCGGCTACAACGAATCGCTCCCCTACCGCATCGCTGGAACGCTGCTACTCCTCTACGCCCAGCCACTCGTGAAGGTCGCAGCCATTCCGATGAGCAAGGTGCTTGTCGCGCCGGATGGACTGTCCCTCGAACTTGGGGTGACACCATCGCCCGTGCCCGAGCCATTCGCCGAGATGCTTAGGCGTCACATCAGCGGCAGACCGAATCTTCGTACAGGCGGGGCCAATAACAACCCGTGGCTGTTTCCTGGATACCGACCCGGCGAGCACCTGCACCCGAACACCTTGATGGATCGGCTTAGGGAGCTGGGGATTGATCTTCTAGGGGCGCGGAACACCGCCTTACGAGAACTAGTGACGCAGTTCCCGCTCCTGTGGTGGCCGAGATGCTCGGCTATAGCGACCAAGTCCTGCATAGGCACGCGACTCTGGCAGCGCAACCCTGGGGTCGCTACGCGCGACCTGCAGGCTAAGGCAACGCAAACCCAAAGGGGCCCATACAGGTTGAGAGGCTGGATGATTACGTGTATATAGAACGATTGCAGGTCGAGTCAGAGGGCTTCCTGGCGGGATTGGATCTCCGATTCGACACCGGACTCAACGTGATCATCGGTGCGCGTGGTACCGGAAAGACCTCGATAATCGAGTTGATCAGGTATTGCACGAATGCAGAGGCGTTCACTGAAGATGCAGCTGCCCGTGGATCTCAGCAAGCAATTGCGATCTTGGATGGCGGCGCGGTAACACTCACTGTGCGCGACCAAGACAGCCGCTTTGAGATAACCCGATCTGCAGCAGGGCACTTCAGTCGGACTCAATCCACCAAGATCTCCTGCACAGTGCTTGCTCAGAATGAAGTGGAAGCGATCGGCGCCCAAGCCTCTGGTCGACTACGCCTATTGGATAGGTTCCGCAAGACTAACGAGATGGATCAGCGGAAGCTCGATTCACTCCAATCGCAGCTTCGTAGCCAGACCGTTGAGATCGCAGCGATCATCGCGGAGGGCAGTTCGATTGCGGACGAAATCGAATCGCTGGGCGCCGTTGAAGCGGAACTCGCCTTGGCACAGGAGGCTCAGCAAGCGGTGTTGGGGGCTTCTGACGCTACCGACGTCCAACAAACTGACCTCAAACGCCTGCAAGAAACTAGCCGCTTGATCGCGAACCGCGAGCAGATCCTTCTAGCGGAGGAATCCCGGGTCACCGACTTCCGGCAAGCTCTCGAGGAGTTGTCCGGCATGACCAGAACGCTGCTGCGCGATTGGCCATCCGATGCTGGAAACGACCCGATTTCCCAACGCCGTTCGTTCGTGAGCGATGTGTCCCGGGCGCTCAACTCAGCGGCCGAAGCTGTCGCCCGATTGGCCGAAGGCATCGACGACGCAAACCGAGCGACGCTATCCCTGAAAAGCAGCGTTGATGTTCAGAGTCGCGAGCTGCGTCAGCGGTTGGAAGCGGTTCAGAAGGGCATCGGTCAGGCATCGAGGCTAGTGGCATCGCTAGAGGAGAAGCGTGGGCGGCTCCAAGCGCTCCGGAATGTCCTGGAGGAACGTCGCACCCACTATCTCGACCTAGTCGAACAGCGGGATGCTGTTTACAGGAGTCTTGATCGCAGACGAAGCGAGATCTACGAACAGCGGACATCGATTGCATCGGATCTCAGCCACGCACTTGCTCCGACGATTCAAATCAGGCTTACCCGATCTGAGAACGTAGATGACTACCGCTCGGCAATTGCCGCGGCGTTACGCGGCAGCGGAATCCACTACAACACGTTAGCCCCGCAACTCGCGCGAGAAGTCAGTCCGTTAGAGCTCGCTCACTGGGTGGAATCATCCGACGTCGAAGCGCTCGCATCAACTCTCTCCATCAGACGAGATCGCGCGCAATCTGTAATCGAGAATCTGTCGGGACCAGGCCTGGGAAGGATTATTAGTGCCACCATCGAGGACGGTGTGTCGCTGTATCTACTGGATGGACCGGAATACAAGTCTAGTGATCAGCTGTCAATTGGGCAGCGCTGCACCGTTGTTCTACCGATCTTGCTAGGCACGCACGGCGATCCACTAGTAGTGGACCAGCCGGAGGATCATTTGGACAATGCCTTTATTGCGTCCACCTTGGTGAACTCATTGCGTCGCAGAAACCCAGTCGATCAGATTATTTTTTCCTCCCACAACGCAAACATTCCCGTTCTAGGCGAAGCGGACCAAGTCATAGTCATGGAGTCCGATGGAAGACACGGCTACGCGGTGCACCAAGGGACGCTAGACGAGGCTGAGACCGTACGACATATCACCCGCGTAATGGAGGGCGGGATAGAAGCATTCGAAGCCCGTTCCGCTTTCTACGGGACAGCTGGCGCGGCGTCGTGGCCTAATGACCGCTGACCCGATGTCCGGCCTTCGGTCCGACAACCCGTCTATCCGTTTGGCTGCGGCGCGCGAACTAGTTGGTAGTGACCTCTCCGAGAGCATCGGAACGATCCGGCGGATTCGAAGAACAGAATCGGATTCCTGGGTGCGTGCTGCGCTCGACCGGGCGATCGCAAAATGGGAATCCGATGCGGGCGCAGCAAGTACAGGCGAGGGTTGGATTACGGTGCCAGCTGCAGGCGATTTGGAGGACATTCGTGCTGACGCCATCCAGGACGTCACTCGTACTCTGCTGCACGAGATACGACCGCTCGTCGGAGCGGTCGATTCAGCGGCGCGGTACGAAGTCGGTGGCGACTACCAGCAATCCGACACGGGACGTGGTCTGGCCCGGCTGCGCGAATTGCTCGGTGCAATCCAGACGCTTCATGACGCCGCAGCTGCTCCGAGAATAAGGGAGTTTGATCTTGCCGACCTGGTTGTCGAAGAGATTGCAGTACAAGGCTTTTCCGGCAAGCAGGTACTTCCAACGCGTACTGATCCGGTGGTGGTCGGTGGCGATCCAGATTTGCTGAAACTGGCATTGGGCAACGCACTTAGAAATGCTGTGGAGGCTAGCGAGACAACTCAAACGAAGGTTGTTGTCAATTGCGGGGCGACTTCGCAAGATGCTTGGGTGGCCGTCTTGGATGACGGCGTCGGCCTACCTGAAGCGAGTGACCGCGTATGGGAACCAGGTATCACGAAGAAGTCGAAACAGAAACACTTTGGATGGGGGTTGCCGATCGCTCAACGGGCTGTACATTCGTTCGGCGGATCAATCAGGCTGCAGCCACGCGAGCATGGAGGAACAGTGTGTGAAATTCGTTGGAGCCTGCACCCAAAGGAGGTGACGACTGCATGAGCATGCAGATCCTGTTAGTGGAGGACGAAGATACCAGTGCGGAACTAGCTATCACTTCTATTCGGAGAGTGGATGAATCAGTAGAGGTAGTAGTGATGGGTGACCGCGACTCTGCTATCAATGAAATTCGTCAGCATGACCATGATCTAATCATTTGCGATATTCGCATACCACCGAATTCCCAAAGCGTGGATATTGACGAAAGCCACGGTCTAGCGGTCCACGCTGTCGCTCGCGATGTTTGTCCTGGTACTCCTTTGGTGTTCCTTACCGGATTCAGAACTTCAGACGCAACTCGCCGGCGCCTATCGGCAGGTGGAGTTAGTGACATCTTTGGCCTGCGCGCTCATCCAATGGTGCAGCTAGTGGATAAAGACGACCCCCTCCGCCTAGAGGACGTCGTGAGGGAGTTCGTAGAAGCTCTGGCGACGCTGGATATCGCTTGCGTGGTCCATAACGACAACGACGTGAACCCCGCGTTCGTGCGGGCGGTGCAGACATACGCTTCATACACGAACCACAGTGCAGCCAACGTCCAATCCAGTTCGGGCCTGTCGGGAGCCACGGTTGGCCGCGTACGCCTAGAATCACAAAGTCAAGCTGCAGCAAACTTTATCTTGAAGGTTCTCCCATTCGAGGACGCCGCTGATGAATTCGAGCGCTACAGAAATTTTGTTGCCAGCCGGCTAGCCCCTGGCGTCTTCGCGCCCACGGTGATGTCTATTTCCGCGGGCCTCCGTAAGCAATCTGGCCTTATTTCTACGTTAGCTGGTGATGGTTATCAATCAGTTTTTCGATTGCTCCGAGAGAATCCGTCGGAGGCCGCACGCGTAGTTTCACATCTCCGCGACAAGTTGGCTCCTTGGTACGATAACCCCGCGACGAATATGATCACTCTGCGAGAGTTGCGGCGCGAGAAGGCCTCGGACGACGTGACATCCAGGCCCGAACCACTTGGCGACCGACTTGACGTCATCGAGGAACTCGAGATCGAGATGCCGAGAGTAATCACTCACGGCGACATGCATGGGGAAAACATCCTCGTAGACAGGCGAGGCCAGCCATTACTGATCGATTTTGGTGATGTTGGTTTCGGGCACGCGCCCGTAGACCCTGTGACCTTGGAACTGAGTTTGATCTACCACGTCGAGGGTCCAGCTCGCGATAACGCAATTGGCTCATCGATCGACTGGCAGTCCTGGCCCGACATTTCTCAATGCTACGGGTCGAGTCCACTGTCAGCGTTTGCCAGTGAATGCCGTTCTTGGGCAGATGAAGTCGGGTCCCCTCGCGCAACACTAGCGTTCGGGTATGCGCACTCACTAAGGCAACTGAAGTACCCAGATGTCGCTGCGCAGATCGCTATCGCGATCGCTCAGGCCTGCGCCGGGGCTATTTGAATGCGCAACAAAGACTGTTCGGCACTAGCTCGACACCCTTTTGTCGGCACAAAGAGGAGGCGACGTGATGTTGCGGGAGCCAGAGCTTCTCTTCCGCCGATTTGAAGAGGATGCAGAGACAAAGAGCGGAGCGCGTCACAAGTTTCAATTGCTCGTGACCGATCTGGTCAAGCTTGACCATCCCAATGCCTCTACGGTCGAGGGACCAGGCGGCAGAGACTGGGGCGTCGACACTTTTGTCGGTGATTTCAACGGAGCCCTGAGTGTGTGGCAGTCAAAGTTCGTGCTGAAGTGGAACACCCCAGATCCACAGGCTCAGGTCCGTTCGTCATTCAATCGCATTGTGGAAGACGCTGGTCAGCGCGGGTTTGTCATCGAGAGGTGGACGCTGTGCGTCCCATGCATCCTGTCCCCCGATCAACAAAAGTGGTTCGACGGGTGGGCAAAGCGAATGGGACAACGCCACGCGATCGACGTAGCGCTATGGAATGGCTCAGAAATCCGGCATCGGCTACTCCAACAGAACGCCAGGGACATCGCAGTCGCCTACTTCCCCGAACTTGTGGGGAGACAGCCGATCAACAGACGTTTCCCGCGCAGATCGGCATATATCGAACAAGTGCGCGATATGGAGGCGAAACAACTACAGAAACGTGACGTCGAGTTGGCCGAGCTTGAGGCCTTCTGTCGCGGTGATGAAACGTATGTGTGGTGGCGTGGCGCTCCATGGTCAGGAAAATCGGCTCTTATGGCCACGTTCGTCTTGCATCCGCCGCCTGGCATGGAGGTGGTTTCGTTCTTTATCACCCGGCGCCTCGAAGGTCAGGCCAGCGGTGCAGCCTTTACGAAGGCGATGTCGGAGCAGCTAGCGGACCTTGTCGGTGAGACAACTTCGCCGGTCATGGGTTGGGAGGAGGTTCATTTCCGACAACTACTGCGTGACGCCGCCGATGTCTGCGTGGCAGGAGATCGAAAGTTGGTCTTCGTCGTCGACGGTCTTGATGAGGCTCAGGGAAAAGGCATCGCAGCGCAGCTCCCCAAGCGGCCTCCGCCTGGAGTAAAGGTGATCGTCACTAGCCGTGAACATCCCAAGCTGCCACCTGACTATCTCGATGATGATCACCCACTTCTCCGGTGTCGCATACGGAACCTTGAGCCATCCGAAGAGGCGCTGGAAGTCCAACGCCGGGCTGAATGGGAACTCAGGGAAGGGATTCTCAAAGACGGATCGGAGTCGATCCGTCACCTGCTGGGTTTGGTAGTCACTGCAAGAGGCCTTACTGCGACCGATCTCCACGATCTCACCGGCCTAGAGCCCTACAAGGTCGAGGAGTTGGCGATCGGCCAATATGCGCGCACATTCGAGAACCGTTCTAATCCCGGCTACGCAGACGATCGAGTTATCTTGCTAGCACATGATGAACTTCAAACGCAGGCTGCGAACGCGCTCGGCGAGGCAAAACTGGCTGAGTACCGTCAAGAACTTCACGACTGGGCGGCTTGGTACCGAGAACTTGGCTGGCCGAAGAACACACCTATGTACCTGCTGCACGGCTATCCTCGGCTGCTGCTATCTCGTAAGGATTCGGAGAGGCTCGGCGCCCTCGCTGCCGACGAGAGCCGGCATCGTTGCCTTCGCATTGTCACCGGCGCCGATGCGGGCGCCATCTCCGAACTCCAGGCGGCACTCCGCCTCGCTCGTCAGCAACGCAGGCCCGACCTGCTTTTGATGGCGAGGCTCGCGTTGCACCTCGGACAATTATCTGATCGAAATGCTGACACTCCTTCCGATCTCCCTGCCGCGTGGGCGCGGATTGGTGCCCGAGGCCGTGCGATCGGACAAGCTCAGTCGATCGCAGACGACACCAGTCGGAATCAAGCTCAGAGACTTCTCGTTACGACCTTCCTTGAACTGGGCGAGCTGAAATGGGCCGCCATCGTAGTGGATTCGATGACCGACTTCATCATGAGCAGAGCGAGCCGCATCGAAGTCGCATCGGCAATTGCTGCGGTCGACCCAGCTCGCGCACTTGAGTTCGCTGATGAGGAAGAGCCGCGACGAGCCCGACTGCTCGCCCTAGCAGCTCGCGCACGAGCATCGGTAGGCGAGACCGACCACGCTCGCACGCTGGCCGAACAAGCCGAATCGGCCTGCCGCGCTTCGTTCGCTCAAGCTGACGGGGAAGAGGACTTCGGATACGTTGCGCAAGCGTGGATGGCCATAGACGAATCGCGGGCGCGGGAGTTTTCTGAGTGGGCTTATGAGCGAGCGCTAACGAAGGAGCGGTCGTTGCTTTACCGCACCAATTTACTTCGCGACGCGGCCGAGGCGTTGGCAGCAGCTGGTGAAGTTACTCGTGCCCTTCAAGCCGCGAACGATGCCTTTGCATGTCTCGAAGAGCTTTCCCATCCGGTGCGGCGACATGCAGCAATGCTGGAAGCCGGCGCGGCCTATGTCGCCGCCGGTGCATGGGACGACGCGGCTCAGCTAGCCCAAACTAATATCGATGCCGTAGGACAAGATGTCCTTGTCGGCGTCATGGCGGGATTGGCGGCGATCGACGCTGCGGATAGGGCTGTCTTGCTTGCATCGTCCATACGCTGGGACGGTGTACGTGCAAGGGAGCTTTCGTCCGCTGCAGTCATAGCCGGTGCCGGTGGCCACACAAACGCTGCCGGTTCGCTCGTCGCGGCTGCCGACAATGCGGTCCGTGGGGCTCTGTCGGAAGGCCTGGCAGAAGGTTTCGCTCACGACGGTCTCCCACTCCAAGCCGTTGTCAGCGGATGGCTAGCAGTGGCGGATGCCGAACGGGCAACCTCGCTCCTGATCGATGCTGAGGCGCAAGCCAAGCGATTCATAGCTCAGCGACCAAAGATTCTGGCGTCGGTTGCGCTGGGATGGACCGTGATGGGCGACATGGACCGTGCTCGCCAGCTACTGCTTGAGGCTGAGGACATCGGGCGCGCACGATCAGACATCACTTGGTGGGTGGCAGGTCTCGGCGCAATCGCGAAAGGATGCGCCGCCGTTGGCGCCTCAGCACGTGCTCTTAAGGCCGCCGAGGCGGCGGAGGAGTTGTCCGTCGTACTGCCGACTAACCGCAGTAGCTCGCGCCATCGAGCCACCGTCGACGTCGCGCGCGCTTTCGCCGCAGCGGGCAAGGCAAAGCGCGCGATAAAATTGGCGGAATCGATAAGCGACACATACCTTTCCGCCCTCGCGATCGCGGTGACCGCGGAGGAACTCGCAGCAACTGCGGACCAGGAAACGGTGCGACGCTTGGCTATCCGTGCTGAAACGATCTCGGCTGAATTTCCCCTGATACCGCGCATTCGGGTTTATGCCCAAGCCATGGCCGCGTTCGCGGCAATCGGCGATACCGATCGGTGTTCGGCCTTGGCGATGCAGGTCGACGTGCACCACGAGATCATCTCAGATCCGGGCTATTCGGAAATACTGCTGTGTCTCATCCGCGGCTGGGCATACCTGGGAAAGATTGACCTCGCGCTCGTCGCCATGCACAGCCTGAACAATGTCGACTTCGACTCAAGAACTTTGGCATTGGCAATAGTTGCAGAGGGCGCAGCTCGGGATCCGGAAGAGCAAAGGCGCCGCGTCAATCTCCTCAGGCAGGCCGAGATGCAACTCGAGCTGTTCCTCGATCAGCCCCTCGCCCGCAGTCGGGCCTGGGCTGCAGTAGCCGGCGCATATATAGCTGCGGGTCAGCGTCACGAAGCCGAGGAGGCTGTGGCCAGCGCGCTCGCGGAGGGAGACTGGTCGGCGACACCGGTCGGATTTGCGAACATAGCTCAACAAGCGTTCAGAGAGTTCGCCCAAGACGTGTTGGAAGCCGCGACAGGCGTACTAGGAAGATTACTACTGCGCAACATCGCCCATCGTCCTAAACCTGAAGTACACGCGACGAAGTTGGATTGAACCGGTAATCGGCAGGAGGGCTTTGATTTGTGGGCGATACAAACGCTATCTGCGGTTGCGCGCTCAGCCAACGGCTTATGTTCACCCGCTCGCGTATTTGCGTCATGACCAGCATTCATCGGCTCCCTGTCGCGCGTCCTGAATTGGCGGCGTTTTGATGGGGCACGGCGTTTTCGTCGCGGAGGCCGACGACGGATCTGATGCCATGAATATGCAGCAATCGAATATGCAGGGTTACCAGTAATGCGGATGCTGTGCCCCTATCGCTCTGGCACCACTCAAAGCGGCCCGGCTGCTCGGGAGGCGCCGCCCGGGTGGACACTAGGACGTGGCCCTTTCTGCAACAGTGTTCAAAGTCGAACTCAGCGTCTCCGATGTCGATCACGGTTACTACGCCGATCACGCGCTGACCGTGGCCCGGCACCCCAGTGAGACCGATGAGCGGATGGTGGCGCGGTTGTTGGCTTTTGGGCTTCGCGCCCACCGACTCGGCGACGTCGACGGTGAGTTGACGTTCGGCGCGGGCCTGTCCACCCCGGGTGTACCGGATTTGCAGCTCGCCGACTACACCGGCCGGATCCTCGAGTGGATCAACGTCGGGCAGCCCGACGAACGCGCATTGGGCAAGGCGGCCAGCCAGGCCGACCAGGTACTGCTCTTCCCCTTCGCGGCCGGCGTGGCCACCTGGTGGCGCACTGTCGGCCCCAAAGTGGCAGGACTACCCAACCTTTCGGTGGTGCGGATACCGCACGCATCCGTGCAGGAACTGGCCCGGACTGTTGAGCGACGAATCTCGGCGCAGGTGATGGTGATCGAGGGTCAGGTAACGATGACTGTGGGCGGAGTCGACGTCACCTTTGCGCCCGAGCCGCTGGAATGAACATCTGATCCCGAGGAACTCCTGCCGTTCCGTTGCAGCGTAAACGGTCAACCGAGCACCCCCGCATCCCACGGATTGATGAGTTCGATACCGGTGTCAACAAAGTGCCACGCCACTCACAACGACGGGTCGATCACCTCGTCGATATCGCGGCGTGATCCCGCGGGGTCAACATTCGGAACAGCCTTGTGTGCCAAGGAAACTCCGCGCTTCTGCGCAACGTCTGCGAGTGCTCGGTCAAAGGTGGCAAGCTGCGCTTGGTGGCGAATAGCGACATCAAGCACGCAACAGTCCGGCAGCTTCAATCCCGTACCGGCACGAAGCTC
>Ga0209023_10001987_pt1 | contig 26357 bp, 21 predicted proteins | sample LakOneMetagenome_FD_187468 | JGI IMG/M metagenome (GOLD analysis project Ga0209023, IMG submission 187468) | Freshwater and sediment microbial communities from Lake Erie, Canada (SPAdes) (version 2) | ecosystem: Environmental > Aquatic > Freshwater > Lentic | place: Lake Erie, Canada...
GCCGATCGACGGGATGCGCGCCCGTACGGGGGCTCTTGGGTATCAGAGCTGAAACACGCTCGCTTGGCCCAATCCTCACGCAAGAACAGCTTCTGCGAAGCGGACAGGTCGAGCCGAAACGCACAAAACACATCACGGTCATCCGGGTTCGCCCCGGCCGCTTCGCGCCTCCCCGACTAGCTCAGTGGCTCATGCCGCGTGAGGCTGAGAAGCCGTGTCCGCCAGACCTGCGGCCCGTTGGACGGGCGCTGCTCGGCCCCCATATCCGACTCGGTTTCCACTCTGCCGAAAACCGCGCTATGCAGCGCCAACCTCCGGACAGCCGGACTCTATCGAGATCCTAGAGACGCCCATGCCCAGCCTGAACGAGATCCGCGGCACCTTCCTCGACTATTTCGGCAAGGCCGATCACGCGATCACGCCGTCGGCGCCGCTGGTGCCGCAGAACGATCCGACCCTGCTGTTCGTCAATGCCGGCATGGTGCCGTTCAAGAACGCCTTCACCGGCGCCGAGACGCCCGCCTATCCGCGGGCGGTCAGCTCGCAAAAGTGCGTCCGCGCCGGCGGCAAGCACAACGATCTGGACAATGTCGGTTACACGGCTCGCCACCACACCTTCTTCGAGATGCTGGGCAACTTCTCGTTCGGCGACTATTTCAAGGAACAGGCGATCACCCACGCCTGGACCCTGCTGACCCGCGACTTCGCCCTGCCCAAGGACAAGCTGCTGGTCACGGTCTATCATACCGACACCGAAGCGGCCGACCTGTGGAAGAAGATCGCCGGCCTGTCCGATGATCGCATCATCCGCATCGCCACCAACGACAATTTCTGGTCGATGGGCGACACTGGCCCGTGCGGTCCATGCTCGGAAATCTTCTTCGACCACGGTTCCCACATCGCCGGCGGCCCTCCCGGCAGCCCCGATGAGGACGGCGACCGGTTCATCGAGATCTGGAACCTGGTCTTCATGCAGTTCGAGCAGCTGGCCGGCGGCGAGCGCCTGTCGCTGCCCAAGCCCTCGATCGACACCGGCATGGGTCTGGAGCGCGTCGCCGCCGTCCTGCAGGGCGTGCACGACAATTATGACATCGATCTCTTCAAGGCCCTGATCGCCGCCAGCGTCGAGCTGACCGGCGTCAAGGCCGAGGGCGTTCAGGCGCCGTCGCACCGGGTGATCGCCGACCACCTGCGCTCGTCATCGTTCCTGTTGGCCGACGGCGTCACGCCCTCGAACGAAGGTCGCGGCTATGTCCTGCGCCGGATCATGCGCCGGGCCATGCGTCACGCCTATCTGCTGGGCGCCAATGAGCCCCTGATGCACCGTCTGGCCCCGACCCTGGTGGCCGAGATGGGCCAGGCCTATCCCGAGCTGCGCCGCGCCGAGGCCTCGATCGTCGAGACCCTGCGCCAGGAGGAAGAGCGCTTCCGCGTCACCCTGGGCCGCGGCATGGGCCTGCTGGACGAAGCTACCGCCAACCTGTCGTCGGGCGGCGTGCTGGACGGCGAGGTCGCCTTCAAGCTCTACGACACCTATGGCTTCCCGCTGGACCTGACCCAGGACGCCGTGCGCGCCAAGGGCATCAAGGTCGACACTGACGGCTTCGACGTGGCCATGGAGCGCCAGCGCACCATGGCGCGCGCCAACTGGGCCGGCTCGGGCCAGACCGGCGCGGCCGCCGCCTGGTTCGGCATCAAGGAACGCTCGGGCCCGACCAATTTCGTCGGCTATGACAACACCGAGACGACGGGTGTGGTGAAGGCGATCCTGGTCGACGGCGTCGAGGCGCAGGCCGCTTCGGCCGGTACGAGCGTCGAGGTCCTGCTGGACCGCACCAGCTTCTATGCCGAAAGCGGCGGTCAGGCCGGCGACACCGGGGTGATCGAGGCCAATGGCCGCGAAAGCCGCGTGCTCGACACCCAGAAGCAGGCCGGCGAGCTCTATGTGCACCGCGTCGAACTGGCCGGTGACCTGAAGGTCGGCGACAGCGTCGTCGCCTCGGTGGACGCCGGCAAGCGCACCACCACGCGCTCAAACCACTCGGCCGCGCACCTGGTGCACGCCGCCCTGCACCATGTGCTGGGCCCGCACGTCGCCCAGAAGGGCCAGATGGTCGATGGCGACCGCATGCGCTTCGACTTCAGCCACGGCGGCCCTCTGTCGTCCGACGAGATCGAGCGCATCGAGGCCGAGGTCAACGAGGTCATCCGCCAGAACGTCCCGGCCGAGACCAAGGAAATGGCCCCGCAGGAGGCCATCGAGGCCGGCGCCGTGGCGCTGTTTGGCGAAAAGTACGGCGACAGCGTCCGGGTCCTGACCCTGGGCAAGTCGCTGACCGAGACCGGCAAGGCCTATTCGGTCGAGCTGTGCGGCGGCACCCATGTGGCCCGCACCGGCGACATCGCCCTGTTCAAGATCGTCTCCGAGCAGGGCGTCGCGGCCGGAATCCGCCGCATCGAGGCCCTGACCGGCGAGGCGGCCCGCCGCTTCCTGCTCGACCAGGCCGGTGTGGCCAGGGCCCTGGCCGATCAGTTCAAGACCCCGGTCAGCGAGGTCGGCGCCCGCGTCGACGCCCTGATCGCCGAGCGCAAGTCGCTCGAAAAGCAGCTGGCCGAGGCCCGCAAGCAGCTGGCCCTGGGCGGCGGCGGTGGCGCGGCCTCGGGTCCCGAGGACGTGGCCGGCACGGCCCTGATCGCCAAGGTGCTGGACGGCGTCGGCGGCAAGGAACTGCGCGGCGTGGCCGAGGAGTTTAAGAAGCAGCTGACGGGCGGCGGGATCGTCGCCCTCGTCGGGACCAGCGACGGCAAGGCCGCCGTGACGGTGGCGGTCACCGCCGACCTGACGGACCGGTTCAGCGCCGCTGAGCTGGCCAAGGCGGCCGTGCTGGCCATGGGCGGCCAGGGCGCGGGCGGCAAGGCCGACTTCGCCCAGGGCGGCGCGCCCGACGCGACCAAAGCCCAGGCGGGCCTGGACGCGATCAAGGCGGCCCTGGCGGGCTGACCCCCCGGAGACTGGACGGCGGCTAGCTCTTGAGGAATGCCGAGAGCTTGTTGCCGTCCGGGTCGCGGACATAGGCCAGGTAGTAGCCCTCGCCATAGGCCGGGCGCGGTCCGGGCGGGCCCTCGCAGCTTCCGCCGTTGGCCATGGCGGCGGCATGGAAGGCGTCGACCTGTTCCGGCGTCTCGGCCTTCAGGCCCACCATGATGCCGTTGCCGGCCTTGGCGGGTTGTCCGTTCTCGGGGCTGCAGATCATGACCGTGGCATGGTCCTGGTCTGGCCCGTAGCCGATCCAGTCGCCCTGTCGCCACAGTCGCTGACTGCCCAGCGCGCCCAGCACGGCGTCATAGAAGATCCCGGCCCGGTCGATGTCGCTGGCCCCGATGGTGATGTAGCTGATCATGATGAAGTCCTCCTCGGTCGAAAGCTAACGAGGCGAACGATGTTCGTCGAGAACGAAGCGGGAACTAGCTGACACCTCGTGTCAGCAGTATCGCGACGACCGACAGGGTGACGACCGCCAGAGCCGTGGTCAGGGCGACGGTCCGCGCCGCGCCGCGCGCGAAGACGCCCAGGGTCCGGGTCTGGATGAAGACATTGACCGCCGTCGGCGTCGCGGCCAGCAGGGTGGCGCCCAGTCGGAAGGCGACGGGAGCCTCGGTCAGGCCCACGGCCAGCCAGGTCAGGACGGGCAGGGCCAGCAGCTTGGCGACGGCGGCGGCGATCACCGGTCCAGAGCGTGGGACGGCCTCCACATCCGTCGAACGCAGGGCCAGGGCCGCGCCCAGGGCCACCAGCGCCACCGGGCTGCCCGACACCGCCGCGGCGGCCACGGCGCGGTCCAGCAGGGCGGGAAGGGCGACGCCCTTGATCGCCATGCCCACGCCGATCAGCGAGGCGGCCACGATCGGATTGGACAGGGCGCGCCAGACCGATCCGGGGATCGAGCGCCCGGCGGCCCAGCCGAGCAGGGCGATGCCGGTGGCGGCCACGATCACGAAGTCGACCGCGACAACGCCGGCGGCGAGTCTGGCCGCCTCGGGACCCAGCACGGCGGCGGCGACGGGCAGGCCCAGGAAAGCGCTGTTGCCCAGGCCGCCGGCCAGGGCCGCGCCGGCGCGTTCCTCCCGCGTCCAGCCCAGGGCCAGGCCCAGTACAAGCAGCCCGGCCATGACCAGCAGCGCCGCCCCGGCGAAGGCCGCCAGTCCCCAGGCCAGGGCTGGTCCCGGCGTTCCGATCCGCGACAGCGAATGGATCAGCAGAGCCGGAAAGCCGATCCAGAACACATAGGCCGACAGGCCGCGAGACATGCCCTCGTCCAGCAGGCGCAGCCGGACCAGGGCCACGCCGGCGCCGACCAGCAGGAAGAACGGCAGCACCCGCGACAGGACGCCGAGCACGAGGTCGATCACGGGGCGCTCGCTAGCGGTTGCAGGAGGCCCCGTTCTATCATTTGCCGGCGGAGGGCGACCAGCCCGGCAGGGTCAGGCGATAGACGAGGATCAGGTTGTCGTTGTCGCCGGCCGGGCTGCCGTCTGCGGCCTTGATCCCCGCGTCGAAGCTGACGCCGCCGACCACACCCGTGGCGGTCTGGAAATCGTTGTCCGAGCCGATGAACAGGAAGGCGTCGTTCGGCGCCTTGGGGTCCAGGGCCGGGACCAGAGCCAGGGCCTCGAACTTCTCCGACAGGGTGAAGGCGTTGGTGGCGGCGTTGTCGAGGTTCAGACCCAGGCGCGCCAGCTGTGCGGGGTTGATCAGATTGACCAGCTCGACCTGTTTCATCGGAACGATCCCGGCCTCCAGCACGCCACCCGGCGCGATTGGCTGGGGCGAGGTCTCGTAGGGCGTGCCGGCGATATTGGTCGCGCCGGTGGTGTCGATCAGCAGCACGCTGCGATAGACGGCCGGACGGGTCGCGCCGCCGCCGCGGCCGTTGCCGTCGCGGGCCAGGACCAGGAACTGGTGGTCGTTCAGGGCCAGGATCTCGGACTGGGCGGCGGTCTTGTCCGGCGCGGCGCCGTCGCCCTTGTTGCGGAACACCGGCAGTTGCAGGACGTATTCGGCGACCGGCGCGACCGGGGTCGCCGACTGGCTGATGTCGTAGACAAACAGGCGGGTGTTGGCGCGGCTCTGGTCGGCGTCCTTGCCGGAGGCGGAGTCCTGCACGGTCGCGCTCTGCAGCAGGGCCGCCAGGCGCTTGCCGCCGGGGACGATGCTGACGCCTTCTAGGCCCTGGTTGTTGCGACGGCCGGTTTCCGGGGCCTTGGCGCCGGTCAGCATGGGGGCGCCGCCGTTCATCGGAGCCACGGCCGCCACGGGGGCGATCACGCCCTGCAGGGCGCCGGCCCTGTCGAAGCGATAGATGGCCGCAGCGTATTCGTCGGAGACGTAGAAGCCGCCGTCGGCGGTCAGGGCCAGGCCCTCGCTGTCCAGGCTGATGCGGCCGGCGGCCTTGGGTTCGGCGGGGTCCAGGCCGGTGAAGGTCTGGCCCTTGGCGTCCTTCAGCAGCAGGCCGCCGGTCGGGGTCAGCTTGACCTGGTCGGGCGCCGCCAGGCCGGTTCCGGCATGGGGGGCGAAGGTGAAGCTGAAGCGATGCAGGCGGTTGGCATAGTCCGAGGTGCCGACGATCGTGCCCACGGCGTTGGGGCCGCGATCGGGCAGGGTGGTCAGGCTGCCGGCATAGGTCCCGTCGGCCAGACGACGCCAGTCGCTGATGGCCATGGCGGAGAACGAGCCCAGGGTGTCGCCGTTGAAGTCGCGCAGGGCGGCCGAAAGTCGCCCGGCCCCGACCAGGCCCTGATTGACCAGTTTGGCCCCGCCCAGCTCGACCGTGACCGCGCCCTCGGCGGTCGCCAGGTTGGGCCGGGTATAGGCCGCGGGCTGGGCCATGACCGCCGTGGTCAGGACCAGCAGCGAGGCGGCGGCGAGCAGGGGCAGACGGGCGAGGCGGGTCATGGCGCGAGGTTCCAGCGAAGGTGTCTCCGCGCGGTTACCAGCCGGGCTTGACGCTTGCGTGACAGCGCCGGTCCCGAGCCTAGCGTTCCTCGCGCGGCAGCTTGATATGCACCAGCTTCCAGGTGAACAGCTCGCGCCGCTGGAAGGTGAACACCGTCACCCGCCGGGCGTCGCCGGGCCGCTTCATCGCCACCCGCACGCGGTTGGGATCCCAGTAGGCGATGGTGGGATAGGGGCCGGAAACGACCGCCTTGACCTTGCCGCCCACCGTCTCGGGCCGGGCCGGACCGGCCGGCGCCGCGCCCGGGGCATAGCCCCGGGTCAGGGCCGAGATGCCGGCGATGGTCAGATAGCGGTCGACCTTGGGCTCGGGCGGGGCGATCGGCTCGATGGCCCGGCGCATGGCGCCCAGCGGGTCACGCCAGATCGACGGCGGCTCGGCCGCCGCCACCGGCACGGCCTCGTTCAGCTGGCCGGTCAGGCTGCGACGCACGGCCGGAAAATCGACCAGCTCGCCGATGGCCTGCACGTCCTCATACTGGGCCGCCGCCTTCAGGGCGCGGAAGGCGAACCACGGCGCCGAGGCGAAGGCCGCCGCGAACACGAAGATGCCCAGGACGATCAGGTCCCAGATCCGCTTCTGCAAACTCATGGAGCGCCCCAAGTGGTTAACGCGGCATAGAAGGGGTATTCGCCGCCGCCTCGCAAGCGTCTTCGCGTCAGGGGGGACCCGCGGGCGCCCCGCCGCCCTGCCAGCCCCACGCGCCGCCCTCGGCGCCCTCGGCGCGCTTGAGCGCGATCAGGTCGGCGATCCCGCAGATTTTCTCGACCAGTCGCTTCTCGAGCCAGGCGCTGTTGCGTTTGCGCCGCAAGGTCGAGCGGCAAAGCCGATCGCGGCGGATTTTGCGGGCCGGGCGGGGCGAGGGCATGGCGAAACTCCTGGTTCTGATGCGCGCACGGCTGCGCCGCCCCGCGCTTTCGCTGCGAAGATCGGGGAGGGTGCGAGGCGCCGGGCCACGCCCGGATGAGAGAGTAGAATTACCGTTTCGACGAAGTCCGGACGCCCCGCGCGATCGTTATCCGTCAGCGTCCCGTCAGGTGGCCCTGTTCAGGCCTTACCGGGAGCCGGTTCTCCACGTTTCCGCGAGGAACCAGCGGTCGAGGCGGGCGAGCCAACCTAATGACTAATGTACACACCCGTTTGCCCTCATCCACGCCGACGGCGGGCGGGCCTGGCCAGCAACCAGGTCCCCGGACCGTCCGGGTATCCCCCCCGAACCTGTCCCCGCTCGACCACACCCCGGGGCCGCGAAGGTCGCTGGCCGCGCGCCCTCCCCATCGCCCTGAGGTGAAGACAGTATACGGCGGTGCGTATCCCGCGAGAGTTGGGGCGCCCCGGGCCAGCGATTTCAGCGGCTTAGGCGCGGGAAGCGGGGCGGACAGAGCGGCCTGCTGACACATTCCGGCGCTCGCCTGCGCTAGGTCGGTTCCTGCCGAGGAGCCGCCCAGCCCAGGAGCCGCCATGACCCTTCCCAGCCCCGCCCCGAACCCCCCAGTCGTCGAGCTGCGCCAGTACACCCTGCATCCGGGCCGGCGCGACGACCTGATCACCCTGTTCGAGCGCGCGTTCGTCGAGAGCCAGGAGGCGGCGGGCATCACCCTGATCGGCCTGTTCCGCGATCTGGACGATCCCGACCGCTTCGTCTGGCTGCGCGGCTTCACCGACATGGACCAGCGCCGGGCGGCCCTGACCGCCTTCTATGACGGCCCGGTCTGGGCCGCCCATCGCGACGCCGCCAACGCCACCATGATCGACAGCGACGACGTCCTGCTGCTGCAGCCGCATCCCCTGCCGGCCCGGGCTGACAGGCCGCAGACCGGCGGCGACCGCCTGCTGACCCTCACCGTCCAGACCCTCGACACCGCCCTGGACGCGCCCGCCCTCGACCACCCCGGCGTCGAGATCCTCGCCGCCTGGGTCACCAACCCGGCGCAAAACACCTTCCCCCGCCTGCCGGTGCGCGAGGGCGAGCGGGTGCTGGTCTGGCTGACGGCCTATGCGGACGAGGCGGCGCGGGCGGCGGTGGAGGCCGGCGTGTCGGACGCGGGGGTGATGCAGAGACTGCGGCTGGCGCCGACGGGGAGGTCGGGGGTGCGGTGAGATACCCTTCTCCCCTTGCGGGAGAAGGTGTCGGCGCAGCCGACGGATGAGGGGTCGAAAGCCCTGTCCGCCGTGACAGCCGGATCGACCGGTTGCGGCGCCGCCCACGCGACCCCTCATCCGGCGCTTCGCGCCACCTTCTCCCGCAAGGGGAGAAGGGATGTTATTATGGACGGAGCGCAGGAGTTTTGACGTGGAAACCCGGCCCTTTGACCCGGCGGAATATCTCGACAGCGAGGAGGCCATCGAGGCCTATCTCGCCGACGCGCGTGCGGGCGGTGTCGAGGAGCGGGATGACGCGATCGAGATCGTGACACGAGCCAGGGCGGCGAGGGACGCGTTTTCAAGGACGCCGATTCAGATGACAGGCTCTTTCAAGGTGTTGCCATGACCCGTCTGTCTAAGTCAGCTGACGAACGCGTGCGCGAAGTTCGGTGCGATGACGAGCGACTGGTGGTCGACCTGATGGACGGCCGCAGCATTGCCGCGCCGCTCGCCTGGTATCCGCGTCTTCTGGCGGCCACACCGGCGCAGCGCGCCCATTGGGAAGTCGCGGGCGGTGGATACGGCGCTCACTGGCCGGACCTCGACGAGGACCTCAGCACCGAGGGGCTGCTGCGCGGGGCTCCGATGGAGCGGTAGTCGACCTTCGCGCATGAATTTTGACGTGTAGCCCAGCTCTAAGCTACGCTTTGCCATTCTCTAGGTGGGAAAATCGTCGCATGACGGCAGAATGAAGGATCGCCCCCTCGACAGTGATACACTTGGCGAACTAGGCGAAAAGCAGTTCGGTGGGCTGTGCGCTAGAGCCGACTTGATCGCCAACGTCGCCAGCCGGGATCGCGCCGGCTGGGACTACACGGTTGATTTTCGGCTAGCGAACGGTCTCAAGGGGCTCGACGCTCGACCTGCCCCGATCTCAGTCCGTGTTCAGGTCAAGACGCAATGGGATGACAGCGATGTTGTCAAATTGCGGCTTTCGTCTGCAGAGCAACTTGTAAAGCACAACGGCCCCAGCTTCATCTGCGTCCTGTCAGTCGATAGCGCACTTCAGTTCGTTCGAATGCGGATGATCCATTGTCGCGGCGAGATACTGGGTCGGGTGCTTAAGCGCCTTCGGGAAGCTGAGGTTCGCGGTGAGAAGCCAAACCAGGTCTGGCTCACTATCAAACCATCTGAGTACGTCGATGCGGTCACGCCAGACCACAATACGCTGCGCTCCGTGCTGGAGGCCGCTTGTCCGACTGATCAGATGGCATATCTGAATGCCAAGGACGCCGAACTAAAGACGCTCGGCTTCGAGCAAGGATCCACGGAATTTAAGGTCACGTTCTCCGCGACTGAGGATGAGATCGTTGATGCATTCCTAGGCTTGCGGCCCATTGAGGCCTCCACAGTTACGGCCTCCGAAACGCGTTTTGGTATAGCGCTTCCAAAGAGCGACCTACCCGAGGGGCCGGCGACGCTGCGGTTCGAGCCTTATGTTGATCGCTGTGACCTTGTCTTTCGGACGACAGATAAAACTTACAGATTTCGCGGACGAGCTTTCCGGCCGCCCGGAAAAGTCAACGCTGCTGCCGCTCGGCCAAAAATCCTAATCCGAACAGATCTACTTCGGATCACTCTGATTTCTGAAGAGCGTGCCCACGGCAAAAAACTCAACGTCAACATTGGCATTGACCCTGATCTACCCGATGACGTGAAGCGCAAGCCCAGCGAATGGTCTGATGCCTACGCTGTTCTCGCGGCTATTACGACCGGTGGTGTTGGGATGGAGGTGCTCTACGGCAAAAGACGGGCAGTCAGCGTATCTCTCAGTGATGATACGGCTACCTCAGGTTCTCAATGGCGAAAGCTCATGCGCTTAACAGCGGCGGCGGCCCTAGTATTCGAACGTGCAGGCGCGCCGAATGCCAAGGTTTCATTGCAGGGACTTTGGGACGCAGGCGATGAAATATCCACCATGGCAGCGATTATCCGCGCTCCTGAATCTGTTACGGGCGTCAGCTTCGCCACGGAAACTGTGATCGCGCTTCCGCGCCCAGGGCCGATTACCATGATGCTAGGTCATGCCTTCAAGGTCGAAGATCATATGCTCGCCTACGGGGCTGAGGTGATCGTCACGGGCACCGAGCGAGAGACCGACGTCATGTGGTCTTCGGACGGGCTGACCCTTCTTGGCCTACAACGAGTCCGGTCGGAACATGGCTTTGAGAGGTTATTGCAAAGTCTCTCCCAGCAACCCTATCGCGTGATCACCGGCAGCTACCAAACTGATCGTTCTTCCAGTCTCGGTCGGATCGAGGCCGCCGTCCCAGTGGCTCTGACCGATTGAGCATAAGCTGCGAACTTAGATGAACTAGCTGAACCAAGAACTTTGGCGAGCCAAGGTCCTCGGCATCTCGCTACAAATCCTCCGCCGTAAGCCCGGTGTGCTTGGCGATCCGCGCAAGCATCCGGGGGCCGATCTCTTCGCCGTCGTGGAAGGCGAAGACGAAATCGGGCCAGCCGTCTCGTTCAAGGATGCGGTGGGATCCGGACTGGCGTTTCAGTCGCCAGCCGAGGGCAATCAGCGCCGCCATCAGGCGTTTGGCCTTGACCGAAGGCCAGGAACTCATGCGGCGGCGAACAGCCGATCAAGTTCGGGGGCGCGCTCGCCCTGTTCCAGCCGCTCGGCCAGCACGCGCAGGGCCAAGGTCTCGACGCGGATGATCGCCTCTTCCCGGGTGTCGCCATAGGCCATGACGCCCGGCAGGGCCGGGGCCTCGGCCAGCCAGCGACCATCGTCTTCCTGTTCGACTTCCAGACGCATGGACGGGCTCCAAGAACGCGCGGATGTCTGTCCGCCGCGCCTTGTCCATAGTCCTACCATGCCGGGGCGCCGTCAATGTGCGCGCGCGCCGCCTAATCCCGATCGTGGCTATGGCTCTCCGTGCTCGTCGCCTCGACGCTCAGGGCCTCGCCATCGCCGCTCTGGAACCAGAACGGCGGGCGTTCCGGCTTGCCGGCCTCGTTCATCCTGCCGTCGAACACCCGGCCGTTGGCGATGGTGTAGGCGATGCTGGCCGTGTTGCGGATGTCGGTCAGGGGGTTGGCGTCGAACACCACCAGGTCGGCCAGCTTGCCGGGCTCCAGTGAGCCCAGGTCCTTGTCCAGGCCCAGGGCGCGGGCGCCGTTGATCGTGCCGGCGTGCAAGGCCTCCAGCGGGGTCATGCCGCCCTGGACGAAGCTCCACAGCTCCCAGTGCGCGCCCAGGCCCTCGCGCTGGCCGTGGGCCCCGATCTGCACCGAGACGCCCAGGCGGTTGAGGCGCGTGGCCTCGCGGGCGACGGCGATGTGGTTCAGCTCATTGTCGGGGGTCAGGACCGGGCGGCGGGCGCGGTTGTCGAGCAGGCGGCGGGGCACGTACTGCTGCAGCCGCGGATCGTCCCAGACCCTGGTGGCCTGGTACCAGTAGTTGTCGCCGGCATTGCCGCCGAAGGCCACGACCAGGGTCGGGGTGTAGGCGACCCTGGTCTGGGGCCACAGCTGCAGGACGTCGGCGTACAGGCGGTCCAGCGGGATCGAGTGCTCGATCGTGGTGTGGCCGTCGATGATCATCGACATGTTGTGCTGATACAGCGAGCCGCCCTCGGGCACGACCATCAGACCCAGCTGGTTGGCGGCCTCGATGATCTGCTGGCGCTGTTCGCGGCGGGGCTGGTTGTAGCTCTTCACGCTCCAGGCCCCGACCGCCTTCATGCGGCGCAGGTTGGAGAGGGCGTCGTCCAAGCTGTCGACCTTGGCGGTGAAGGGCGTGGTGGCGCCGTAGAGGATCGCGCCGGTCGAGAAGATGCGCGGGCCCACCACCTGGCCGGCCTTCTGCAGCTCGGAATGGGCGAAGATCTCGCTGGTGTCGTTGGACGGGTCGTGGAGGGTGGTGACGCCGAAGGCCAGGGCCGCGTAGTTGACCCAGCTGCGCTGCGGGATGATCTCGTCCGACCCCATCGAGCCGTGCCAGTGGGCGTCGATCAGACCCGGCGTGATGGTCTTGCCGGTCATGTCCATGACCCTGGCGTCGGCCGGGACGGTGACCGAGGCCCTGGGGCCGATGGCGACGATGCGGTTACCGTCCAGCACGACGACGCCGTCCTCGATGACCTCGTCGCCCTTCATGGTGACCAGACGGGCGCCGGTCAGGGCCAGCTTGCCGGTCGGCTTGAAGGCGGCCTGCTTGAAGCCCAGGTCGATGCCGGCTTCGGCGGGCTTGGGCAGTTCGGCGGGGGCGCCCTCGACAAAGCTGAAGCTGTCCTTCAGACCCCGGCTGTAGAGCTGCGGGCCCAGGGCCCAGTTCAGGGTGCGGCTGTCGCCCGACCAGTGGATCCAGTCGCCGGCGTCGCGGGTGACGCGGGTCTGGGGCAGGGCCTTGCCGTCGGTGGCGACGGTGACCGGGCGGCCGGTCTTCGTGAAGGGCGCGACATAGGCGTTGAAGCGCTCGGTCCAGGCGATCCAGGCCTCGTCGGGCGAGACGGCGAACTCCGACGCGAATTCCGAGGTCAGGTGGGTGCGGGGTTCGTGGCCGTTCAGGTCGACGGACTTCAGGGCGGCCAGCTTGTCCTGGCGGCCGCTGAAATAGATCCGGTCATTGGCGGCGCCGAACTGCGGGGCGGTGCCCTTGTCGGTGATCAGGGTCGCCTCGCCGCCGGCCGTCGGCACGCGGTAGAGGCCGGGGTCGCGGGTCCACAGGGTGCTGAGCAGCACCCCGTCGGTCGAGGCGCGATAGACGATGGTCCTGCCGTCGGGCGAGAACACCGGCTCGACGAAGCGGCCGGGGTTTTTGTTGACCTTGCGGCCTTCGCCGCCGGTGGCCGGGATCACCCGGATCGAGCCCAGGTCCTCGTCGTTCCAGGTGGTGTAGACGATGGATTTGCCGTCGCGCGACCAGGCCGGATAGAGCTCGAAGTGGTCCGATTGCTTCGTCAGGCGGCGCGGCGTTCCGGTCGGCAGGTCGCGGATCCACAGATGGCCCAGGGCCTCGAACACCACTCGCTTGCCGTCCGGCGCGGTGCGGGCCCAGCGGATCATCTTGACGTCGAACTGGTCGGGGGCGACCTCGACCGGGAAGCGCACGGCCTCGCGGGCCTTGCGGGTGTCGGCGACGTGGAAGGGGATGTCGGTGACGGCGTGGCTCTTGGCGTCGATCCTGCGGATCTTGCCGCCGGCCCAGACCACCAGCGACGCGCCGTCCGGCGTCCAGCTGATCGCCGGATAGACGCCGTGGATGGCCCAGGTCTCCTGCATGTCGCGGTCGAGATGGTCATAGACCCTGGTCTCGCGGCCCGAGGCGATGTCCATCACGTACAGGGTCGACTGGAAGCGCACCCGGCGGATGAAGGCCAGCGACTTGCCGTCGGGCGAGGGGGTGGGGCGGATCGCGCCGCCGGGGCCGCCCAGGAACTTCTTCACCTCGCCGGTCTCGCGGTCCAGGCGCTGGATGGCGTAGATCTCGGTGTTGGGGTCCTTGCTGTATTCGAAGACCCCGCCCTCGGTGACGTCGTCGCTGAAATAGAGGTAGCGGCCGTCGGGCGAGAAGGCGGGCTCGCCGCTGTCCTTCTGCTGGGTGCGGCGCTCGGTCAGCTGCACGCCGTTGCCGCCGGCGCGGTGGTAGAGCCACATCTCGCCGGCCCCCAGCGAGCGGCCCGAGGTGAAGTGCTTGCGCCCGACGATGAACTGGCCGTCGGGGCTCCAGTCGGGCTGGGACAGCAGGCGGAAGCTCTCGCTGGACACGGCCTTGGGGTTGGATCCGTCGCGGTCCATGACCCACAGATTGTCGCCGCCGCCCCGGTCGGAGGTGAAGGCGATCTGCCTGCCGTCGGGCGAGTATTTGGGCTGCATGTCCCAGGAAATGCCGCTGGCGATGTTGCGCGCCTCGCCGCCGGTGATCGGGATCACATAGAGGTCGCCCATCAGGTCGAAGACGATCTCCTTGCCGTCCGGGCTGACGTCCAGCGACATCCACGAGCCCTCGATGACGTCGAGCTTGAGGTCCTTGGTGTAGCCAGCCGGCGGGTTGCGCACGTCCCACTTGGGCTTTTCGGGCTTGGTGTCGGGAGAGGGCGTCTGGGCCAGGGCCGGGGCGCAGAGAACCAGAAAGGCCGCGGTGGCCAGCAGGACGCGCTTCATCTTCGTGATTCTCCATCGGTCGCGGTGGAGCTTAGCGAAGCGCCGATCAAAGAAAACGCCCCCCGGTTTCCCGGGGGGCGTTCTGTCGTCTTCGAAGGTCTGGAGCCTTAGACGGCCATGGCCTTCTGGAGGTTCTCGTCGATCTTGTCGAGGAAGCCTTCGGTGGTCAGCCACGACTGCTTGTCGCCGACCAGCAGGGCCAGATCCTTGGTCATGAAGCCGCTTTCGACGGTGTCGACGCAGACCTTTTCCAGGGTCAGGGCGAACTTGGCCAGCTCGGCGTTGTCGTCCAGCTTGGCGCGGTGGGCCAGGCCACGCGTCCAGGCGAAGATCGAGGCGATCGAGTTGGTCGAGGTGCTCTGGCCCTTCTGGTGCTGGCGATAGTGACGGGTCACCGTGCCGTGGGCGGCTTCGGCTTCCACCGTCTTGCCGTCCGGGGTCATCAGCACCGAGGTCATCAGGCCCAGCGAGCCGAAGCCCTGGGCCACGATGTCGGACTGCACGTCGCCGTCGTAGTTCTTGCAGGCCCAGACATAGCCGCCCGACCACTTGAGGGCCGAGGCCACCATGTCGTCGATCAGGCGGTGCTCGTAGTGGATGCCGGCGGCCTTGAACTTGTCGGCGTATTCGGCGTCGAAGATCTCCTGGAAGATGTCCTTGAAGCGGCCGTCATAGGCTTTCAGGATGGTGTTCTTCGTCGACAGATAGACCGGATAGCCGCGGCCGAGGCCGTAGGCGAACGAGGCGTGCGCGAAGTCGCGGATCGACTCATCCAGGTTGTACATGCCCATCGCCACGCCGGCGCCCGGAGCCTTGTAGATCTCGTGCTCGATGACGGCGCCGTCCTCGCCGACGAACTTCATCGTCAGGGTGCCCTTGCCGGGGAACAGGAAGTCGGTGGCCTTGTACTGGTCGCCGAACGCGTGACGGCCGACGATGATCGGCTGGGTCCAGCCGGGCACCAGGCGCGGCACGTTCTGGCAGATGATCGGTTCGCGGAAGATCACGCCGCCCAGGATGTTGCGGATCGTGCCGTTGGGCGACTTCCACATCTTCTTGAGATTGAACTCGGTGACGCGCTGCTCATCGGGGGTGATGGTGGCGCACTTGACGGCGACGCCGTGCTTCTTGGTCGCCTCGGCGGCGTCGATCGTCACCTGGTCGTTGGTGGCGTCGCGGTTTTCGACCGACAGGTCGTAATAGTCCAGTTCCAGGTCGAGGTACGGGAAGATCAGCTTATCCTTGATGAGCTTCCAGATGATGCGGGTCATTTCGTCGCCGTCCATGTCGACGACGGGGTTGGCGACTTTGATCTTGGCCATTGCGGGGTCTTTCCTCCGGCGGTGGCGCGCCTGTGGCGATCTGGCGCACAGGGCCAGGTCGCGGGCGCGGACCGGGTGGCTATAGACTGTTGCGCGGCAGGGGAAAAGCAGGTCGGTTGTCGTTCAGTCGGTGTTAGCGGCTATTGGCCGCTATTGACTGAACCGGCCCCATGACCGCGAGGGACAGATTTGGGCGTGAACAGCCTCGGATCGATCACGGATGTAAGCGCGCCGCTGGCCCGTAGGCTGCTGCTGGCCGTGGCCGTTCTGTCGATCACCGTCACGGGTGTCGCGACCGCCGTCGCCTTCTTTTTCGTGCAGAAGAGCGCCGCCGACACCCAGATGCGCCACCTCGCCGAATATGTCGACGAGCGCGCCAAGACCGAAGACCGCCTGTTTTCCGATCTGACCAAGGTGCACGAGGCCGCCAGCGACGCCCTGACGCGGCGACTGGAAAGCCGCAGCGTCCGCGACGCCCAGCTTGAGTTCGAGACCCTGTTTCCCGACTTTGGCGACGGGACGCGGCGCACGGCGCCGAGGTTGTTCGACGGGGTCCGTCAGGGCCTGCACTATGTCTATGGCCTCGGTGGCTTTCTGCCGCGCGCTCAAACCCTGACGCTGCGCGAGCGGGCCCTGTTCGTCTCGGCGATGGAGGTGGTGGCCAACACCGGCGAGGCCCAGGGTCGGCGCTACGACAATTTCTACTTCTTCACGCCCAAAACGCGGCTGGTCATGTTCGGCCCCAAGCGGGCGGACAAGCTTTTGTACTATCGCCGCGACGCCCCGCCGGACCTGGACATTTCCGCCGAGGAGATGTCCTTGCTGAGCCTGCCCGAGAACAATCCGCGCCGGTTGACGCGGTGCACCAGCCTGCGTCGACTGATCTCTGATCCCAGCGGCCGGGAACTGACGACGGGCTGCATGACGCCCTACTACTTCCGCGACCAGTTCATGGGGATCTGGGGCACCACCCTGTCGCTGGAGCCTTATCTGTCGCGCGCGGTGGCGGACTCCCTGCCGGGCGGCTCCAACATGATCGTCTCCAATGACGGCGAGATGATCGCCGCGCCGGGCCTGACCCGTGACGGGATCATCGGCGCTGACCGCCTGCGCGAGGTCGAGGCTCGGGCCAGGACAGGCGAGATCGTCCGCCAGATCAGGGCGACGGGCCGGGACATCGGCGTGCTGCGTGACGCGCGCGGCGACCGGGTCGTAGCCTATGGTCGCTTGAAGGAGCCCAACTGGTGGTTTCTGATGACCTTTCCGTCACGGGACCTGTTCTGGTCTTCGATCAGGACGGCCTCGTGGGTGCTGTTCTTCGGCATGCTGGGCGTGGTCGCCCAGGTGCTCCTGCTGTACCGCTTCATCGGCCGCGAGGTGGTCTCGCCGCTGAGGCTGCTGACCCAGTCCCAGCGCGGCAGCCAGGGCGGGTCGGACGTGGTCGTGGAAGCCCGGCAGGACGAGATCGGGGCCCTGGCGCGCACCCTGCGCGAGCAGCGTGAGGGCAATGAAGACCTGCTGCGCAGCGTGGCCGAACGGACGGTCGAACTTGAGCTCGCAAACGAGGCCAAGTCGCTGTTCCTGGCCAATATGAGCCACGAACTGCGCACGCCGCTGAACGGCGTCATCGCCATTGGCGAGCGTCTGGCCGAGGAAGACGATCCCAAGGTTCGCCGCGAACTTTCCGCGCTGGTCGCCTCATCGGGGCGACTGCTGGAGCGTGTTCTGGGCGATATTCTGGATGTCTCGAAGATCGACGCCGGCCAGTTCCAGCTGAACCCGGGCCCGTTCGACCTGGAGCGCCTGGTGCGCGAGGTCGCCGAACTGCATGCTGTCGCCGCCCGGGCCAAGGGCCTGGCCTTTTCGTGGTCCATCACGCCGGACGCCTGCGGCGGCTATAGGGGCGACTCCGTACGGATCAGTCAGATCCTGTCCAACCTGCTGGCCAACGCGGTCAAGTTCACAGCCAGGGGCTCGATCTCCCTGGCCGTTGAGTGTCGGGACGACCGTCTGGCTTTCGCGGTGGCCGACACCGGCGTGGGCTTTGACGACACGGTGCGCGAGCGTCTGTTCAAGCGCTTCGTCCAGGCCGACCAGTCGATCACCCGCCAGTTTGGCGGCACAGGCCTGGGCCTGACGATATCGGCCGCTCTCGCCGAAATGATGGGCGGCCGCATCGATGCGCGGGCGGTGGTCGGATCCGGAGCCGTCTTCGAGGTCGAGCTGCCCTTGCAGCGTCTCGATGACGAGGGGGCGAACGACCTGGACGCGCCGCAGGACGAGATCTCGCTGGAAGGGCTGCGCGTTCTGGTCGCCGAGGACCATCCGACAAACCGCAAGGTCGTCGAGGTGGTGCTGGAGCCGTTCGGCATAGACCTGACCATGGTCGAGGACGGGGCGGCGGCCGTGGCGGCGGTCGAGACCCGGAGTTTCGACGCCATCCTGATGGACATGCAGATGCCGGTCATGGACGGCCTGACCGCCATCCGCGCGATCCGGGCGCGCGAAGCGGCGCAAGGCCTGCCGCCCGTGCTGATCATCATGCTCACGGCCAACGCCATGGAAGAGCACATCGTCTCGGCCAGGGCCGCGGGCGCGGATCTGCACATGGCCAAGCCGCTGCAGCCGGTCTTGCTGCTGGAAGCCCTGGCCGGCGTGCGGGCCGGCGCAGCTGCCGATGCGGTCAGCGCGGCGGAGTAGGGGGGCAGGCCATTGGCAGGCAAAGGCCGCTGGCGACGCGTTTCGGCCCAATTGACCTTTGCCCGGTCCGGTCTCTGGCGCGGTGTCCAAGGTCGGGTTTCAGGCGCGACCCCAATTCCTGCATCCGCCTCTTCGCGGACATGCGGATCAGGCGACTAGTTTCCACAATCGCACCGACAGGACGTTACCGATGCTTAACTTGCCGCGTCGCGTATCGACGCTACCGTCGGCATCTTTCCAAGGAGACAGTTGATGCGCGGCCTTGTCGCTGGCCTGTTGCTGCTGTCCGCCTCGCCCGCCTGGGCCGAGCCGCAGACTTGGGTTCTCTCCGTCGATCGTTGGGGCAATACCGAGCGCAGCACCCTGACCCTGGAGGACAAGGGCGACACACTTTCGGGTCGCTTGAACGATCTGTCGGTCGAGGGGCGGCGCCAAGGGGATCGTCTCGTCTTCACCGCTGTGGACCCCGACGGTGACCGCTATGGCTTCGATGCGTCGCAGGCGGGAAATGTTCTGTCTGGCTGGGCCGACTATCCGGACACCAACGCGCGCGATGTCCGGGTAAGACACGCTTTTACGGCTCAACGACTTGAGATTCCTACCGGCCCACCGCAACGGCGCACCTACAATCCGGAGACCTTCTCCAACGCCTTCACGGCGGATCGGGCGCCCGTCATGGTGATCCGGCCGGGCGACGTCATCGCGACGCGGACCATAGATTCTGGCGGTGTGGACGAGCACGGGCGCACTGTGGCCCTCTATGGCAATCCGCAGACGGGACCCTTCTTCGTCGTCGGCGCCAATCCCGGTGATGTCCTGGCCATCCATTTCAAGAAGCTGGCCCTGAACCGCGACTATGCGGACAGCCTGGACGGCATCACGAGCAGAGCGATGCCCTTGGGGCTGGCCACGCGGTCTGCGAGTCTGGGCCAGCGGGTGCGGTGGCGGCTGGATCGCGCCGCCGGGACCGCCAGGCTGGAAAATGCGCCCGCAGGCTTGAAGACCTATGTGGTCCCTGTGCGACCGATGCTGGGCGGCGTCGCGGTGGCGCCCGACTTCGGGTTCGCGCCCTTCTCTGCCGGCGACACGGGACGCTTTGGAGGGAATATCGACTCCAACCAGATCGTTCAGGGCTCAACCCTGTACCTGCCGGTCTACCAGCCGGGCGGCCTGCTCTTTCTCGGGGACGGACACGCGCTTCAAGGCGATGGCGAGACGACGCAATGGGCGCTGGAAACCTCGCTGGACGTAGAGTTCAGCGTGGAGGTTCTTCCGAACAGGGTGCTTTCCAGCCCGCGTGTTGAAACCGCCGACGCGATTACGGTTATTGGGCAGGCCAGTTCGCTGGATGAGGCGGTGCGCGCGGCGACCGGCTCCATGGTTCAGTGGCTGGAACAGGACTATGGCCTGAGCGTCTCTGAGGCATCGCTGATCCTGGGAACGGCGGCGCAGTATCGGGTCGTGACCCTGGCCGGTCGCAACGCCGGGATGGCGCTCAGCCTCGAGAAGGCCTTGCTCCGCGACCTGCCCAGGAAGCCGATGAACTAAGGTACTTTCCGCTCCCCCCCATAGCCGAACGTCCGAAAGTCAGCCCTAAACCTCCGCCGCCTTCAGCACGATCCGTCCCACATCGGCGATGACCGCGTCGCGCTCTTCGTCCGGCGCCGTCGAGCCGCTGAGGAACACGGCCACGGCGAACTGGCGGCCGTCCTTCAGGCGGTAGAGGCCGATGTCGTTGCTGGCGGGCGTCAGGCCCAGGTCGGTGCGCGCGCCGCCGGTCTTGTGGGCCAGGGTGGCGCCCGCCGGCAGGGCGGCCTTCAGGCGACCTTGGCCGGTGGTCGTGGCCGTCATGATCGCCAGCAGGCGATCCGTCGAGGCCTTGGAGATCAGCTGCCCGGCCTGCAGCGCCGCCAGGAAGCGTACGGCGGCGGCTGGCGTGGCCGTGTCGCGCGGATCGGCCAGATAGTCGGCCATGGCCTTGCGGCGCGTCGCTTCCGGAACGGCCATCAGGACGGGCTTGTAGGCGGTCCCCCGCCAGCCGGCGCGGAACGAGGCCATGCCGGCGATCTCGGGCTGCAGCTGGCGCTCATAGCGATCGACCCGGAAGTCGTTGATGTTCTTCAGGGTCAGCCAGGCGGTCAGGGCGCCCGGGCCGCCGATCCGTTTCAGCAGCACGTCGGCGGCGGTGTTGTCGCTGGTCCCGCTGGCCGCTTCCAGCAATTCCGCGATCGTGTAGTCGGTCCGCTGGGGCCAGGCCTCGGCGATCGGGCTGAAGGGCGGCGACAGGTCGATGTCGCGGATCGTCACCACCTCGTCCAGCTGGATGCGGCCCTTGTCGACCTCCGCCAGCACGGCCGCGCCCAGCGGGGCCTTGAACACGCTCTGCAGCGGAAAGCGCCTGTCGCCGTTGAAGGTCACGGTCTGGCCGGTCTGGGTGTCGCGCACCGCCACGCCCAGCACGCCCGGCGCGGCGCGGTCGGCCAGGGCCTGGAACTGCGCGGTCAGGGCCTTGACGTCGAACACCGGCTCCAACTGGCCCAGCATGGGCTCTTCGGTGCAGCCCACGGTCAGGACGCCAAGGCAGACGGGGGCGGAAAACAGGAAGGCGCGGCGGTGCATGGACATGTCTCAGACGGGCGAAGGCGGCCGTAAACGCGGGTCCCGCCGGTTGGGGACTTGCATCGGAACGCACAGCGGCGGCAAAGGGACATCATGAGCCAGTCTTTCGCCCCGCCCTGCGTGATCCTCAACGAGCCGCAGATGGCCGAGAACATCGGCGCCGTCGCGCGCGTGATGGCCAATTTCGGTCTGGCGGACCTGCGCCTGGTGCGGCCGCGCGACGGCTGGCCGCAGGAGCGCGCCTGGCCCTCGGCCTCCGGCGCCGATTGGCCGCTGGACAACGCCAAGGTGTTCGACACCCTGGAAGAGGCGATCGGCGATCTGAAGCTGGTGTTCGCCACCACCGCCCGCCCGCGCGAGACGCGCCTGCCGGTGCTGACCCCGCGCGAGGCCGCCGCCCAGCTATCGGACGATGTGGCCCAGGGCCGCGCGGTCGGCCTGCTGTTCGGCGGCGAGCGGGCCGGACTGGAAACCCACGACATCGCCCTGTGCCAGGGCATTGTCAGCATTCCCATCGACGAGCGCTTCCGCTCGCTGAATCTCGCCCAGGCCGTCTCGATCAACGCCTATGAGTGGAAGATGACGGTCGACGACCGGCCGTGGGTCAAGTTCGAGCAGAACGTCGATGATCCCGCCGACCAGTCGTCGTTGCTGGGCCTGTACGGCCAGCTGGAGGACGAGCTGGAAAAGGCCGGCTTCTATCATCCGCCCGAGAAGAAGCCCTCGATGGTCCGCAATCTGCGCGCGCCGCTGGCCCGGGCCCGCCTGACCGAGCAGGAGGTCCGCACCTTCCGGGGCGTGGTCACCGCCCTGTCGCGGGGCCGGGGCCGGGTGCTGGCCAAGCTGGCCGCCAAGGCGGTCAAGGATGAGCCGAAGGGCTAAAGGTCATGACCGTTCGCGAGCTGACCACGATCGACGCCGAACAGTTCCACGGGACGATCGTCCCGGCGGCGCAGCCGGTGATCTTTCGCGGGCTGGTCGCCGATTGGCCTGCGGTGCGGGCGGGGCGGGACAGCGACGAGGCCCTGTTCTCGCATCTGTCGGGCTTTGACCAGCAGCAGTCGGTGACGACGCTGGTCGGCGACCCCGAGGCGGGCGGCCGGTTCTTCTACAATGATGATCTGACCGGCTTCAATTTCCGCAGCGGCGGGGCGCGGCTGGGCAAGAGCTTCGAATTCCTGCTGGCCAATCGCGACGCAGCCAGGCCCGCCAGCCTGGCCGTGCAGTCGATCTCGACCCGAACCCATCTGACCGGCTTCGCCGAGGCCAATCCCTGCGGCCTGCTGGACGCCGAGGTCGAGCCCCGGCTGTGGATCGGCAACCGCGTGATCATCGCCGCCCATCAGGATCCTTACGAGAACCTGGCCTGCGTGGTGGCGGGACGACGGCGCTTCACGCTGTTTCCGCCGGCCAGCGTCGGCGACCTCTATATCGGCCCGTTCGAACTGACGCCGGGCGGCCCGACGATCAGCATGGTGTCGTTCGACGATCCCGACCTCGAGCGCCATCCCCGGTTCGCCCGGGCGATGGAGACCGCGCTGGTGGCCGAGCTGGAGCCGGGCGACGCGCTCTATATTCCCTATCTGTGGTGGCACCATGTGCGCTCGCTGGCGCCGGTGAACGTGCTGGCCAACTACTGGTGGACGCCGCCTGAGCAGGGGCGCGGGGCCCCGCACGACGCCTTCCTGCACGCCGTTCTGGCGCTGCGCGCCTTGCCCGATGCGCACCGGGCGGCCTGGAGGGCGCTGTTCGATCACTATGTGTTCGGCGAGGCTCAGGCGGCGACCGAACATCTGCCGCCGGGGCTCGAGGGCATACTGGGCGCCCTGCCGCGCGATGAGGCCGAGCGCCTGCTCAAGCTTCTGGGCCAGAAGATCTCGTCCTAGCCTTGAGGGCGGCGTCCAGAGGCCGCAGGCTTTAGGCCCGCAAACCCCAAGACAGATCCATCCCGGCCGCGCTAACCTGCCTTCAAACAAATGTTGGGGGGGGCGAAACGTCATGAACCGTAGGGAACTGCTGGCCCTGGCCGGCGCGCTGGGTTTCGCGCCTGGACTGGCCCAGGCCGCCGAAGATCCCTCGGCGACGATCGCCCGGGACGCCTGGCTGTTCGCCTTGCCCTGGATCGAGATGGCCACGACGCGGGGGCGGGTGCTCAAGCGCGGCGCGCGACCCAACCGGATCTATCACCGGCGCGAACTGTCGGATCACGAGGACCGCAGCGTCACCACGCCCAACAACGACACCCTCTATTCGCTGGCCTGGATCGACCTGACCCAGGGGCCGGTGACCCTGACCATCCCGCCCAGCGGCGAACGCTATGTCTCGGCGGCGATCCTCAACATGTTCACCGACAATGACGCGGTGCTGGGCACGCGGGTCAATGGCGGCGAGGGCGGGGTCTTCACGATCGTCGGCCCGGGGCAGAGCCTCGCGGGCGACAGGGTGGTGCGCGTCCTGACCCCTCACGCCTGGGTCCTGGTGCGCACCCTGGTCGACGGCCCGGCCGACATGGCCGCCGCCCGCGCGGTGCAGAGCGGCTTCAAGGTCAGCGGACCCAAGGCCGCCAAGCCGCCCGCCTATCCGGGACGCGACGCCGAGCCGGAAGCCTATTTCGCCACAGCGCGGGCCCTGCTGGCCGCGGACCCGCCGCGCGCGGTCGACGCCGCGTTTGTCCAGCGGGCGGCGGGGCTGCTGACCGAAGGCCCGTTCGACGCCGCCGCCATGGCGGCCGGGGTCGCCCAGGCCAAGGCGATCGCCAGGCTGGCTTCGGGGCGCGTGGCCTTTGTCGACGGCTGGTCCTATCCCAAGCCCAATTTGGGCTTTCACGGCGTCGACTATGGCTATCGCGCCATTGTCGCCCTGCAGGGCCTGGGCGCCTTGCCGGTCGCCGAGGCCATGTACATGAAGGCGGCGGGCGACAATGACACCGGCCTCTATGACGGCGACGGTCTCTATCGCCTGACCCTGCCGGCCCAGCTGCCGCTGGACGGCTTCTGGTCGCTGTCGATGTATGAGGCCACGCCCGACGGCCAGTACTTCTTCACCGACAATCCCATCGACCGCTACGCCATCGGCGACCGCACGGCGGGCCTGAAGCGCAACGCCGACGGCACGCTGGACCTTTGGATCAGCCGGACCGACCCGGGTGGCGATCGCTCGGCCAACTGGCTGCCGGCGCCGAAGTCGGGACCGTTCTCGATGACCCTGCGCACATATCTGCCCCGCGCCGAACTGCTGAGCGGCCAGTTCCGCTTCGCCCCGATCACCCGGGTCTAGGCCATGAGCGACCTGCGCGCCGCCGCCGCCGAGGCCTTCCTCTATACCCTGCCGCTGATCGAGATCGCCGCCGTCCGGGCGCGTGGCCTGGCGGTGGGATCGCCGATGAACGCCTTCGCGTCGATGCGCAACCTGGCCGACCATCGCGCCCGGGCGGTGACCACGCCCAACAACGACACGCTGTACGCCACGGCCCAGCTGGACCTGTCCGAAGGCCCGCTGACCCTGACCGTGCCGGCCTCGGGCCAGCGCTATGTGTCGCTGCAGCTGATGGACGCCTGGTCCAACAGCTTCGCGGTGCTGGGCACGCGCACCACGGGCCCCGACGGCGGGACCTTCACCCTGGTGGGCCCCGGCGACGCGGCCACCGTCGGGCCCGGCGTGATCCGCTCGCCGACCCGCCACGTCTGGGCCCTGGCCCGCATCCTTGTGACAGGTCCTGAGGATCTTGGGGCCGCGCGCCTGGTTCAGGCCGGTTTCACCGTCCAGGGTCCGGCCGCGCCGCCGGTCGCCGAATACGCCCGCCGCGGCGATCCCTGGCAGGCCTATTTCGCCAGCGCCGACCTGCTGATGAGCCAGAACGCGCCGCCGGCCAGCGACGTGGCCCTGCTGCGCCACATCGCGCCGCTGGGCTTGGGCACAGGACTGTTCGACCCGGCTGCCTTCACGGCCGAGGAGGCCGAAGCCATCGCGGCGGGGCTGGAGGAGGGCCGTCGCGCCGCCCGCTCCGGCGGCGGGCTGTCGGGCGAGGGCTTTGTCGAGGGCTGGGCCTATCCGCGCGCCAAGCTGGGCGACTTTGGCCAGGACTACATGCTGCGCGCCGCCGTCGCCCTGGGCGGACTGGCGGCCCTGCCGCTGGTCGAGGCCACCTATCTGCGCGCGGGCCACCAGGGGCAGGGCCTGTTCGACGGGACCCGGAACTGGCGGCTGCATATCCCGGCCGACAGACCCATTCCGGTCGACTCGTTCTGGTCGCTCAGCCTCTATGAGGCCACACCCGACAAGCAGTTCTTCTTCACCGAAAATCCGCTGAACCGCTACGCCATCGGCGACCGCACGCCAGGTCTGGTCTGGAACGCCGACGGCTCGCTGGACCTGTGGATCGGCCATGCCGAGCCAGACGCCGAGAGGCTGAGCAACTGGCTGCCGGCGCCGGCCGGCCCCTTCGCCCTGTTCATGCGCGCTTACCTGCCGCAGCCACAATTGCTAGACGGTGGCTACCGCCTGCCCCCTGTCGAGGAGATCTGAGTCGTGAAGACCCGCGCCGCCGTAGCCTTCGCCGCAAAGCAACCGCTCGAGATCGTCGAGGTCGACCTGGAAGGTCCCAAGGCGGGCGAGGTGCTGATCGAGATCAAGGCCACCGGCGTCTGCCACACCGACGCCTATACGCTGGACGGCCTGGACTCAGAGGGCCTGTTCCCCTCGATCCTGGGCCATGAAGGCGCGGGCGTGGTGGTCGAGGTCGGCGCCGGCGTCACCAGCCTGGCGGTCGGCGACCACGTGATCCCGCTCTACACGCCCGAATGTCGCCAGTGCAAAAGCTGCCTGTCGGGCAAGACCAACCTGTGCACGGCCATTCGCGCCACGCAAGGAAAGGGCCTGATGCCGGACGGCACCAGCCGCTTCTCCTACAAGGGCCAGACCATCCACCACTACATGGGCTGCTCGACCTTCTCGAACTACACGGTGCTGCCCGAGATCGCGGTGGCCCGGATCCGCAAGGACGCGCCGTTCAAGTCGGCCTGTTACTGCGGCTGCGGCGTGACCACGGGCGTGGGCGCGGCGATCAACACCGCCAAGGTCAAGCCGGGCGACAACGTCATCGTCTTCGGCCTGGGCGGCATCGGCCTGAACGTGCTGCAGGGCGCCCGGCTGGCCGGCGCCAACATGATCGTCGGCGTCGACATCAATCCCGCCCGCGAGGACTGGGGCCGCAAGTTCGGCATGACCCACTTCGTCAATCCGAAAACCATCGACGGCGACATCGTGGCCCATCTGGTGGCCCTGACCGACGGCGGCGCCGATTTCACCTTCGACGCCACGGGCAACACCACGGTGATGCGCCAGGCGCTGGAAGCCTGCCATCGCGGCTGGGGCGAGAGCATCATCATCGGCGTGGCCGAGGCGGGGAAGGAGATCTCGACCCGTCCGTTCCAGCTGGTCA
>Ga0209023_10001989_pt1 | contig 26349 bp, 23 predicted proteins | sample LakOneMetagenome_FD_187468 | JGI IMG/M metagenome (GOLD analysis project Ga0209023, IMG submission 187468) | Freshwater and sediment microbial communities from Lake Erie, Canada (SPAdes) (version 2) | ecosystem: Environmental > Aquatic > Freshwater > Lentic | place: Lake Erie, Canada...
ACCAGATTCCGATCAACGCACCGAAATGCCCGTACGCGAACCTGCAGCGCGACGGCCACATGCAGATGAACGTGCCGAAGGGACGCGTGAACTACGAACCGAGTTCGCTCGAAGCGGATTCGCCGCGGGCGACCAGCGCCGGTTTCACCAGCCATGCGACCGTGCCCAACGACGGCGCCAAGGGCCGCGTGCGCGCGGAAAGCTTCGCCGACCACTATTCGCAAGCTCGGATGTTCTTCCGCAGCCAGACTCCGCCCGAGCAGGCGCACATTGCATCTGCGCTGGTGTTCGAACTGTCGAAGGTGGCCACGCCGCATGTGCGCGAAGCAATTGTGGGTCATCTGCGCCACATCGACGGCGACCTGGCGCAGCGTGTCGCCGATGGCCTCGGCCTGGATGCGCTGCCGCCTGCTCCGCCTGCCGCGGTGAAGGCTAAGGACATGGCGAAATCGCCGGCATTGCAGATCATCGGCAAGATGAAGGATACGCTCGAGGGACGCTGCGTCGGCATCCTCATGGACGACGGTTCGGACGCGGCGACGATCAAGGCACTGCGCACCGCTGCCGAAGCCGCCGGCGCGCGCGTCAGGCTCGTCGCCCCGAAAGTCGGCGGCGCAAAACTCAGCGACGGCAGGAAACGCGCCGCCGACGGCCAGCTTGCGGGCACGCCCTCGATGGTGTTCGATGCGGTGGCGCTGGTGCTCTCGGACGACGCCGGCAAACGCCTCGCGAACGAGGCCGCCGCCGTCGACTTCGTACGCGATGCCTTCGGACACCTCAAGGCGATCGCCGCCGACGACGGTGCGCAAAAGGTGTTGAAAGCCGCCGGCGTGGCGAAGGACGCCGGCATCGTCGACGCGTCGGACGCAAAAGGATTCGTCAAGGCAGCCAGGACGCGTCAGTGGGCGCGCGAGCCGAAGGTGCGCACGCTGGCGTGATGCGGGCGGTCACCTTCCGTCGTCGCCTCTCACGCTTGCGGGAGAGGCCGACGCGCGCAGCGCGATGAGTAAACGGAGCGCAGACTCCGATCTGCTGCCGCAGAGAGGCGGTCGCGATTGAGACGAGGCGAAACCGGTCCCATCTGCAACCGATGCAATTGTCCTTTCTCGATGCACGCGTCGCCGTCGTCGACGATCCGTCGGCACGGATAGAGTACTGGCCGTCCGTCGTCGCGCCGGCCACGGCGGCCGCGTGGTTCGACGCGCTGTTCGACAACGTGGCGTGGCGCGCCGACCGGCGTCAAATGTACGACCGCGAGGTCGCGGTGCCACGGTTGCGCGGGCACTACACGCTGTCCGGCGACGAAGACCTGCCTGCGACGATCCGCGACGCACTCGCCGCGATCAACCGCGTCGCGCCCGCACCGTACACGGGGGTCGGACTCAACCTGTATCGCGATGGACGCGACAGCGTCGCGATGCATCATGACCGCCTCGCCGAACTCGTGCCCGGGCATCCGATCGCGGTCCTCTCGCTCGGCGCGCCGCGGTGCATGACCATCGCGCGCCAGAAGCCGCCGAGGACGACGCGCACGATCGAACTGCAACCGGGCAGCGTGATCGTGATGGACTACGCCTCGCAACTGCACACACTGCACGGCATTCCCAAAACGACTGCGCCGGTCGGTGCGCGCATCAGCCTTGCGTTCCGCGTGCGGCCTCCGAAAGCCGCGTCCGTATGAGAGTCGCGACGGAGTCTGCGGCAAGAAGCGCTGGACGCAGGACAACATCCGCCCGGTCCCGCAGCTGAATCCGCGCCAACCCGCGGGCGCCCGCGCATTGCCGCGTCGCCCACGCAGCGCCTAGGCTGCAGGCGTGTACACACGGAGGAAGCGCGATGGCTCGACCGATCTGGAATGGCACCCTGTCGTTCGGACTGCTCAATATTCCGGTCGCCGTCATGAGCGGCGAACGCACGCACGACCTGCATTTCCGCATGCTCGACGCACGCAACCGCAAGCCGATCCGCTACGAGCGCGTGAACGCCGAGACGGGGCGCGAAGTGCCGTGGAGGGATATCGTCAAGGCGTTCGAATACCGCAAGGGCAGCTACGTCGTGCTCGAGCCCGAGGACATCAAGGGAGCGGCGCCCGAGAGCCACGAGATGATCGACCTCGACACGTTCGTCGGAGCGGATGCGATCGGCCCGGAGTACTTCGAGAAGCCGTATTACCTCGTCCCCGGCAAGCGTGCGGAGAAAGGCTACGTCCTGCTGCGCCAGACGCTGGAGAAGACCGGCCGAATCGGCATCGGCCGCGTCGTGATCCGCACGCGCGAATACCTGTGCGCGGTGATGCCGCGAGGAAAGGCGCTATTGATGAACCTTCTGCGCTATCCGTCCGAAGTAATTCCGCTGAGCGAATACGATTTTCCGGCGACCACGAGCCGCGTGAGCAAGAGCGAGCTCGCGATGGCGGAAAAGCTCGTCGAGACGCTGTCCGGCGAATGGGAGCCTTCGAACTACAAGGATGAATTCCGCGAGCGCCTCAAGAAGGTTGTCGCCAAGCGGCTCAAGCGCAAGGGTGCGGTCGAGATCGAGCCGGAGGAAAGAGAAGAAGAGGAGAAATGGACCAACGTGGTCGACTTCGTCGCGCTGCTCAAGGAAAGCCTCGCCAAGGGAACTCGCGCGCCGGCGAAGAAGAAGGCCGCTGCCAAACCGATCGCGAAGAGCGCGGCGAAGAAGCGGAAGACGCCGGCGCGGCAGCGCGCATGAGTCGCCGATCGCGTCGTGTCGATGAATCGCGCGTAAGTCGCGCGCGACGTGGAGGTGCCGCGTTCATGCCCGGGTCGAACGCGGGAGACTAGCGTCGTGGCTCCCGATGGAGGTTCGCTGGCATGACGACGATGCGCTCCCCGACTCCGCGCCGCCCGCTGGCGATCGTCACCGGCGCTTCCTCCGGCATCGGCCTGGAACTGGCCAAGCTCGCTGCCGGCGACGGTTACGATCTGGTGATCGCGGCGGATACGCCGCTGGACGATGCGGTGAAGGCGCTGGAAGCGCTCGGCGCCCAGGTCTCGGCCGCGCGCGTCGACCTGGCCGATCAGGAAGGCGTCGACCGAATCCTCGCCCTCGTCGGCGACCGGCCCGTATCGCGCTTGTTCGCGAATGCGGGACACGGCCTCGGCAGCGCGTTCCTCGACCAGCGCTTCGACGCGATCATGCACGTTCTCAACACCAACGTGTCGGGCACGCTGTACCTGCTGTATCGCGTCGGCTGCGAGATGCGCCTCAACCGGCGCGGGCGCATCCTCATCACCGGCTCCATCGCCGGCTACCAACCCGGCAGCTACCAGGCCGTCTACAACGCCTCGAAGGCCTTCATCGATTCGTTCGCGCTCGCCCTGCGCGACGAGCTGAAGGATTCGGGCGTAAGCGTGTCGTGCCTGATGCCCGGGATCACGGACACCGCCTTCTTCGAACGCGCGGGCCTGCTCGACACCCGGATCGGCACGGCGCCGAAGATGGATCCGGCCGATGTCGCGCGCATTGGCTACCAGGCGATGGAGCGTGGCGAGGCGGACGTCATCGCGGGCTGGAAGAACAAGCTCGAGACCGCGCTCGCGATGTTCATCCCGGCCGCGCAGCTTGCAGCGCGGCACGGCAGGGCGGCCAAGCCCGGCAGCGCGCAACCGGGCGCCTAGCGCCGGACGCGATGGCAACGCGAGCGTTCAGGATGCCACGGTGACACTCGACACGTGCTGGAGGCAGACCTCGCATGGGATTGGCCGAGTACAAACGCAAACGCACGTTCCACTCCACGCCGGAGCCTGCCAGCGGCGGCAATCGCGGCCGACGTCTCTTCGTGGTGCAACTGCATCATGCGAGCCATCGCCATTACGATTTTCGGCTCGAGCATGCGGGCACGCTCAAGAGCTGGGCGGTGCCGAAGGGGCCGAGCTTCGATCCCGCGGTCAAGCGCATGGCGGTGCAGGTCGAGGATCACCCGCTTTCGTACGCGGGGTTCGAAGGCGACATTCCGAAAGGAAATTACGGCGCCGGTCATGTCGACGTGTTCGACACCGGAACGTGGGAACCGATCGGCAGCGTGCGCGAAGGACTGGCCAAGGGCGAACTCAAGTTCACGCTGCACGGAGACGTGCTGCGCGGGTCGTGGGTGCTGGTGCGCACGCGCAAGGAAGCAGCGAAGCCGCAATGGCTGCTGATCAAGCATCGCGATGCGTACGCCGGGCCGCGCGAGGCGGACGACTTCGTCGATGCGCATTCGGACCGGCCGCTGCCATTGCGCGAGCGCCGCAAGATCTGGAAGGACGCGCCTTCGACACCGGAACCGCGGGCCACTCCCGCGAAGGGCGCCGGTAAACGCGCGGCGATCCCGGACGGTCCGTTCGAACCGGAATTGTGCCGCGTTGCGACGGAGGCGCCCGCCGGCGGGGACTGGCTGCACGAGGCAAAGTGGGACGGCTACCGCATCCTCGCGACGATCAAGAATCGACGTGTGCGACTGTGGTCGCGCAACGGTCTCGAATGGACCGACAAGGTGCCCGAGCTGGTCGATGCGCTGCGCTCGCTCGGCCTCGAGGGCGCCCAGCTCGACGGCGAGATGATCGCGCTGCGCGACGGCCGCGACGATTTCAACGCATTGCAGGGACGGCTGTCCGCCGACGAGAAAGCGCCGATCGCCTACATGCTGTTCGACCTGCCCTACCTCGAGGGCCGCTCGCTGCGGGAGCTGCCGCTGGTCGAACGCAAGATGCGGCTCGAGGCGCTGCTGCGTGACAATCCACACGAGTTGCTGCGCTACTCGGCGCACCAGCTCGGGCAGGGTCGCGCGGTCTATGAGCAGGCGATCGAGTCAGGGCTCGAGGGCATCGTCAGCAAGCGCATCGACAGCACCTACCGCGGCACCCGAAACGGCGACTGGGTCAAGGTCAAGGCACGCCGGTCCGACGAGTTCGTCGTCGTCGGCTACACCGAACCGAAAGGCAGTCGCGCCGGCATCGGCGCGCTGCTGCTCGCCAGACCCGTTGGATCGGGACTCGAATACGTCGGCCGCGTGGGCACGGGTTTCAGTAATGAGCAATTGCGCGCACTGCGCAAGGATCTCGCCGGGACGCGCATTGCCGATGCACCGGCCGAGGTGGAAAAGATGAGTCGCACCGATCGCGCGCTCGCAAAGTGGGTGAAGCCGGCACTGGTGGTCGAGGTCTACCACCAGGGAATCGGCGGCCAGGGATTGCTGCGCCAGCCTGCGCTGAAGACGTTGCGCGAAGACAAGTCCGTGGCTGATCTCGAGAAGGACGCCCACACCATGGCGAAGGCAGTTGCCGCATCGAAGGCGTCGCGAAAAGGCGATGCGTCGGCCGTCAAGGCGAACAGCACGAAGCGCGTTCCGAAGCGCGCCGCCGTGGCCAGGCGCACCGACGCCTCCATCGGAACCGGCCACGTCCGCCTCACGCATCCCGAGCGCGAGGTGTTTCCGGATTCGGGCATCACCAAGGCCGATGTCGCCGCCTACTACACGGCCGTCGCACCGCTGCTGCTCGACGGGATCGCGCATCGACCGCTGTCGGTGTTGCGTTGTCCCGATGGCGTCGGCAAGGCGTGCTTCTTCCAGAAGCACAGCGGGCGCGGCTGGGGCGATCATGTGCGCACGGTGACCGTGAAGGAGAACGAAGGCAGCGACCGTTATCTCGCGGTCGACGATGCGATCGGCGTCCTGCAACTGGTGCAGATGAACGTGCTCGAATTCCATCCATGGGGCGCGCTGGCCTCCGACCAGGAACATGCCGATCGCGTCATCTTCGACCTCGATCCGCACCCCTCGGTCGCCTGGGCGGATGTCAGGAACGCCGCGCGCCTGCTGCGCGATGCGCTCGATGCGATCGGGCTTGTCTCGTTCCTGCGCACGACCGGTGGCAAGGGACTGCATGTGGTCGTTCCACTCGCGCCGGCCGTCGCATGGGCAGATGCGAAGCACTTCGCCGCGCAGGTCGCGCTCATCCTTGCCACCGAACGCCCGCGCATGTTCGTGAGCGTCGCCGGCGAGCAGAAACGCGACAAGAGAATCTTCATCGATTGGCTGCGCAATGCACGCGGGGCGACCGCGGTCGCGTCGTACTCGCTGCGCGCGCGTGAAGGCGCTCCGGTGGCGATGCCGATCGAGTGGTCGGAACTTGCCCGCCTGCGCCGAGGAGCAGCGTATACGCTGAAGTCCGCGCTGAAGAAGATCCGCAGCCGGCAGCGGGATCCCTGGGCCGGCTTCCGCGATGTGCGTCAGGGGCTGCCGATGCTGAAAGCGCCGCCTGCGCCGAGGCGCAAGAAGTCGGCACGCTGAGATCGATGTCGTATCGATGGATCCAGCTGAACGCCGGCGTAGCGCGGCCACCCTCGATTTGGCGAGCAGTCAACGTCGCGCAGCGAAGCTGACGGAAACCGACCACCACTCGCGATCGACGGGAGTACGCCATGCCACAGGGCGACAAATCCAGTTACAGCCCCAAGCAGCGTCGTAAGGCCGAGCACATCGAGGAAGGCTACGAGAAGCGCGGCGTCTCGAAGAAGACGGCGCAGAAGCGCGCTTGGGCGACGGTCAACAAGCAGGACGGCGGCGCGAACGGAGTCTCCCGCAAGAAGACCGCGGCCAAGAAGGCTCCCGCGAAGCGTGCGGCGAAAAAGACCGCGGCGCAACGCGCGACGAAGAAGACCGCGAGCAAGCGCACGACCTCGACGCGCTCTGCCGCGGCAAAGAAGGCCGCGAGAACGCGTGCCCGCAAGCGCTGAGTCCGATTGCGAACCGCACCAGCCACACGAACCAAGGAATGCACCATGCTGCGCACGATCGTCCTGATCCTTCTGGTCCTTCTCGTTCTCGGCGCACTGCCGCTGTGGCCGTACAGCACCGGCTGGGGCTACTACCCGAGCGGTGGCGGCTTGTTGCTGCTGATCATCCTGCTCGTCCTGCTCTTCCGCTAGCTCCGGGCGAGCCTGGCGCAGCGCATGCACGCGCGTGCACTCGCGAAGCCACCGAGCTCAGGCTCCTGTCGCATCGATCGCGAACGGCGGCAGCGCGGCATCCTCATCCGTCGACGGTGCCGGCAATCGCGACGGCACGAAGGCCGTGCTCGGCATCGCCCGCAACGCCTGCAAGGTTGCCACCCAGGCACCGCATTCGCCGTGGTTGAGGAATGCGAGCGGATTGATGCGCCCCACAGGGCGGTCATCGGCTATGGCGGGAAGCGGGGTCCAGTAGTCCTGCTCGGGAACGGTCGGCATGGGAACGGGCAACTCCAGGGGGCCTATCACGGCTAACGCTGAAGTGGGTGGAATGGCGACATTTGGTCGTGACAAGCGCCCGGATTGCGCGCAATGTGTGATGCCAGTCACATATTTACCGCGGTTGCGTTCAGGTATGCACGCCGCGTAACCGGGCTCGATCCCGCACTTTTACCGCGCGAAATTGGTTTCGCGTTCCAGGATTGGGCATCCGCCAGTTTCGACGACGACGCTCACCGCGAGGTGGTCGCCATTCGGCGAGATCTTTACGCTGCGAAACCGCTAGTGGCGCGCGAAATCGGCAAGCGGAACCGGGTCCGCCGACGCGAGCAGGGGAACACCGGCGAACAGCGCGATGCATGCGTGCAGCAAACGTTTCATGCCGACCTCCCTGTCATGGTTTGCCGAAGGTACGCGTCTCCGCTGACCGCATCCTGTGGCCACGGTACCCCGCAACGCGGGTGTCACTGGTGTCGCGCGAGGAATTACGCGCTACTTCGCCTGCACGCGTCCGTAGCGGTCTTCGAGGCGCACGATGTCGTCCTCGCCGAAGTAGTCGCCGCATTGCACCTCGATCAGGTGGATGTCCGTGCCGGTCGGGTTCTCGAGTCGGTGCACGGTGTTCATCGGGATATAGGTCGACTGGTTGCGCTCGAGCAGGAATTCCTCCTCGCCGACGCGCACCTTGGCCGTGCCTTCGACCACCGTCCAGTGCTCGCTGCGGCGATGGTGCAACTGCAGCGACAGCACATGGCCGGGCTTCACCGTGAGGCGCTTGACCTTGCAGTCGTCCGCATCCTCGAGCACGGTGTAGCTGCCCCACGGGCGGTGCACGGTCTGGTGCACGCTCGCGGCGGCGTGGTTGGTCGCACGCAAACGCTCGACCACCAGCTTGACCTGCTGCGCTCGTTCACGGTGCGAGACCAGCACCGCATCACCGGTGTCGACGATGACCAGATCGCTGACGCCAACCGCGGCGACCATGCGCGCGTCGGACTGGATGTAGCAGTTGCTGCTCTCGATCACGATCGCCTGGCCGCGCACGCGGTTGCCATCGCCGTCGGCCTCGGCTTCGAGGTCGCTCATCGCCTTCCACGAGCCGATGTCGCTCCAGTCGAACGAGGCTGGCACGACCGCGACCTTCGGCGCGCGCTCCATGATCGCGTAGTCGATCGAGATGTCCGGCTGGGCGAGGAAGGTGTCGCGCTCGAATTCGATCGGGCTTTCGTGGTTGAGCGCGTGCGCATGGCATGCCTGCGCCGCCTTCAATACGTCCGGGCAAACCTGCGCGGCGACGGCGAGCAACGCGTCGGCGCGGAAGCAGAACATGCCGGAGTTCCACACGTAGTCGCCCGAGGCGACGTAGCTCTCGGCGGTCTGCGCGTTCGGCTTCTCGACGAACGCGGCGACGGCACGGCCCTCGCGCGAGGCGATCGCGTCGCCCATGCGAATGTAGCCGAAGCCGGTTTCCGGATGCGTCGGTCGGATGCCGAACGTGACCAGCCAGCCATCCTGCGCGAGCGCCTCGGCACGGCGCGCGTCGGCGATGAACGCGTCGAGATCGCGGATCAGGTGATCGGCCGGCAGGATCAGCAAGGTCGCGTCGGCACCGACGCGATCGCGCGCATGCAGCGCGGCGAGCACGACCGCGGGCGCGGTGTTGCGGCCGGCGGGCTCGAGCAGGAATGGCAGCTTGTCGAGATCCGCACCGTCGTGCTGTGCATACTCGTCACGCGTCAGGAAGTAGTAGTCGCGACCGGTCACGGTCAGCACATGGCCGCCATCGGCGCAGCGCAGCGCGCGGTCGAGCGTCTTCTTGAGCAGCGACTCGCCGTCGCCCATGCGCATGAACGGCTTCGGATACGCGCTGCGCGAGACCGGCCAGAGGCGGGTGCCGGCACCGCCGGAAAGAACTACGGGGACGAGCATGTTCGAACTCCTGCGCCGGCAGGTGGCCGGCGCTTCAAGCCCGGCCTGGGCGCATCACGCCGGGCCGGTTGCGGCCGCGAGTTCGTCGAGGACCTGGTCCAGACCCGCGTGCCAATCCGCCAATTGTAGCCCGAATGTGTTTTCGAGCCGCGAGCCGTCCAGCACTGACCACGCCGGACGGCGCGCCCGGGTCGGGAAATCCGCGGTCGCGATCGGGACCACCCGCGGCGCACGCGCGATCAGGCCGCGCTGCTGCGCGCCTTCGACGATCGCGCTGGCGAAGTCGTACCAGCTGCACTGCCCATCAGCGACGAGGTTGAACACGCCGGCGTTCGCGGGGTCGGAATTCGCGCGCGTGAGGACCGAAGCGGTCGTATCGGCGATCCAGCGCGCCGGCGTCGGCGCACCGACCTGGTCCGCGACCACACGCAGCTCGTCGCGCTCGGCCGCGAGGCGCAGCATCGTACGCAGGAAGTTGTGCCCGTGCGCGGCATACACCCACGCCGTGCGGAAAATCAGGTGCGCCGCGCCGCTCGCGGCAAGCGCCTGCTCGCCGGCGAGCTTGCTGCGTCCGTAAACGCCGATCGGCGCGGTCGCGTCGTCCTCGCGGTACGCTCGCATGGCGTTGCCGTCGAAGACGTAGTCGGTTGAATAGTGCACGACGCGCGCGCCATGCGCCGCCGCCCACATGCCGATCTCGCCGGGTGCGCGATGGTTGATGCGGGCGGCGAGCTCGGGTTCGTCCTCGGCGCGGTCGACCGCGGTGTAGGCAGCCGCGTTGACGATCAGGTTCGCCCGCGCCGTGTCGAGCGCGTGCACGAGCGAGGCGGCGTCGGCAAGATCGGCCGCAAGGCACCGCGATCCATCGGCAAGTTCGCCCTTGCGGGTCGCGATCACCAGCTCACCGAGCGGTGCGAGGGCGCGCGACAGTTCGTGGCCGACCTGCCCGTTCGCGCCGAGCAGAAGGATGCGCATGGACTCTCCCGTGCTCATCGCTCCAACTCCTGGAGCCCACCCCGCGCGCAACCGATCAGGTCGCGCGTCCACATGGATGCCGCTCGCGCCCACGTTGCACTCCTACACGGCATCGACACGCACCGGCAGCTTCTCGCGCGGCACATCGGCGAGGAATGGTGCGTTGATGTCCTTGTCCGACAGCGACGGCGCCGCGACCGGCCAGTCGATCGCAAGCGCAGCGTCGTTCCAGCGGATGCCGGCATCGCAGGCGCGGTCGTACAGCGCTGTGCACTGGTAGACGAAGGTTGCGTGTTCGGACAGCACGGCGAAGCCGTGCGCGAAGCCTTCCGGAACCCAGAAATGGCGCTTGTTCCCGGCGGAGAGGACTGCCGCGGCCCAGCGACCGAACGTCGGCGAGCCGACGCGGATGTCGACTGCGACGTCGTACACCTCGCCTTCGAGCACGCTGACCAGCTTGCCCTGCGGCTTCGGCCACTGGTAGTGAAGGCCGCGCAGCACGCCGCGCGCCGAGCGCGAGACATTGGTCTGCACGAACGCGAGGTCGAGCCCGGCCTCGGCAAAACGTTGCGCGTTGAAACTTTCGTAGAAGAAGCCGCGTGCATCGCCATGCACGGCGGGTTCGATCACGACGCAGCCCGGCAGGTCGGTTTCGATGATCTTCACGTGCGAGCCTGCTTGACGAGTTGCTGCAGGTATTGGCCGTAGCCGTTCTTCGCCAGCGGCGCGGCGAGGCGCAGCACCTGTTCGGCGTCGATCCAACCCTGCTGGTAGGCGATCTCCTCCGGGCAGCACACCTTGAGGCCCTGGCGACGTTCGATCGTCTCGACGTAATTGGACGCCTCGACCAGCGACTCGTGCGTGCCGGTATCCAGCCAGGCGTAACCGCGGCCGAGCTTCTCCAGCATCAGCGCACCTTCGTCGAGATAGCGGCGGTTGAGGTCGGTGATCTCGAGCTCGCCGCGCGGCGAGGGTTTCAGGGCAGCGGCGTAGTCGCACACGTTCGCGTCGTAGAAATACAGGCCGGTCACCGCCCAGTTGGAACGCGGCTGCGTCGGCTTTTCCTCGAGGCCGATCACGCGCCCTGCCTTGTCGAACTCGGCGACGCCGTAGCGTTCCGGATCGCGCACCCAGTAGCCGAACACGGTCGCGCCATCCGCGCGCGCGGCCGCGCGTGCAAGCGTTTCGGTGAAGCCGTGGCCATAGAAGATGTTGTCGCCGAGCACGAGGCAGCTCGGTTGGTTCGCGACGAACTCGCGGCCGATCACGAACGCCTGTGCAAGACCATCCGGCGTCGGCTGTACCGCATACGAGATCGACAAACCCCATTGCGATCCGTCGCCAAGCAGGCGCTGGAACAACGCCTGCTCGTGCGGCGTGTTGATGACCAGCATCTCGCGGATGCCGGCGAGCATGAGCGTCGACAGCGGGTAGTAGATCATCGGCTTGTCGTACACCGGCAGCAGCTGCTTGCTGACCGCCTGGGTCACCGGGTACAGCCGCGTGCCGGAACCGCCGGCGAGGATCATGCCTTTCGTCGTCATGGTGATGCCTTGTCGCATGAGGTCTGTGGGAGCGGCGGAAGCCGCGATGCTCTATGCGCGCTCAATGAGGAGCAAAGCATCGCGGCTTCCACCGCTCCCGCAATTGGTTCCTTTCATGTCCCACCCAGGCGCTCCATGCGATAGCTGCCGTCGAGCACGCGCTGCACCCAGGGCTGGTTCGCAAGATACCAGTCGACCGTGCGCGCGATGCCGCTCTGGAACGATTCGGTCGGGTGCCAACCGAGGTCGCGCTTGATCTTCGATGCGTCGATCGCGTAGCGGCGGTCGTGGCCGGGGCGGTCCTTGACGTAGCTGATCAGCGATTCTCGCTTGCGTCCGTCGGCGAGCGGCCGGCGCTCGTCGAGCAGCGCGCAGATCGTCTTCACCACCTGGATGTTCTCGCACTCGGCATCGCCGCCGATGTTGTACACCTCGCCGACGCGGCCGATCTCGAGCACGCGCCGGATCGCCGCGCAATGGTCGCCGACATAGAGCCAGTCGCGCACGTTGCGGCCGTCGCCGTACACCGGCAGCGCCTCGCCCGCGAGCGCTTTCTGGATCATCAGCGGGATGAGTTTCTCGGGGAACTGGAACGGCCCGTAGTTGTTCGAGCAGTTCGTGGTCAGCACCGGCAGGCCATAGGTGTGATGGAACGCGCGCACGAGGTGATCGGACGCGGCCTTCGACGCCGAGTAGGGCGAGTTCGGCTGGTACGGCGAGTCCTCGCGGAAGCGCCCGACCGGCCCGAGCGAACCGTACACCTCGTCGGTCGACACCTGGAGGAAGCGGAAACCGTCCTGGCGTTCGAGCGGCGACCCACGCCAGTAGCCGAGCGCGCACTCGAGCAGCGCGAGCGTGCCGACCACGTTCGTCTGCACGAACGCTGCGGGGCCGTCGATCGAGCGGTCGACGTGCGATTCGGCCGCGAAGTTCACGATCGCGTCGGGACGGTGTTCGGCGAGCACGCGCTCCACGCAGGCGCGATCGCCAATGTCGCCATGCACGAACGTGTAGTCGGCGCGACCTTCGACCGCGGCGAGCGTGTCGCGATTGCCGGCATAGGTCAGCGCGTCGAGATTGACGATGCGCACGCCACCCTGCCCGAGCGCGCCGAGCACGAAATTGCCACCGATGAAACCGGCGCCGCCGGTGACGAGGAGGGTCTTCATCCGATCCAGGTTCCGCAAGGAAAAAGGCCGGTTTGCCCGGCCCCTGCGTATCGTAACGGCAGCGCCGCACGAACGCGAACCCGCGCCCGTGTCCCTGCGGCTCCCGTGCGCGGGTCGTTGCTGCCCGAAAACGGCGAGCAATCCGCGTCGGCGTGGCGGAACAGGGACCCGTCCAAGCCTCCCGCCTCGAGCGGGAATCGCCGCGATGCCGACCCCTACCTTCGCTGCCCACGCAGCCGATCGGCCCGCCGGGTCCTGGGCGGAACACGCCGACCCGTGCTGGGCAAACGACATTCCATCGCCGGGCACCGACCGCGGCAACCGACCCGAAAGGTGGCGGCTGGAAGCGGTCGTCCCGCTACCCGCGCCTTCGCGCGATCAGTGCGCGTCGCCCTGCAATTTTTCGTCCGCGTAGATGGCGACGTGGGGCACGCCGTCGGTGCCGATCCATCCGCGATACATGCCTTCAGTGTTGAACGGCAGCGCGAACGAGCCATCGCTCGCAAGCGCGATCGCGCCACCGTCGCCACCCGCCTTCGGAATGTCGACATTGATGACCTCGCGCGCGGCGCGCGCGATCGACTGGCCTGACAGGCGCACGCGCGCGCAGACCTCGTGCGCGGCCGCGTCGCGGATGTAGAACTCGCCCCAGCCGGTGCCCGACACCGCGCAGCGGTCATCGGCCCAGGTGCCGGCGCCAATGATCGGCGAATCGCCGACGCGGCCGTAGCGCTTGTCGGTCATGCCACCGGTCGAAGTGCCCGCGGCGAGGCGCCCCCGCGCATCGAGCGCAAGCGCACCGACGGTGCCGAAGTAGTTCCGGCCGACATCCAGCCTCGCTACGCCGGCGGTCTCTTCCTTGAGCGCCTTCTGCAATTGCTGCCAACGCTTCTCGGTGCGGAAGTACGACGGGTCGACCAGGGTGACGCCCTGCTCCTTCGCGAACGACTCGGCGCCATCGCCGATCATCATCACGTGCCGCGACTTCTCCATCACGGCGCGCGCGAGCAGGATCGGGTTCTTCACGCGATGCACGCCGGCGACCGCGCCGGCCTTGCCCGTCGCGCCGTCCATGAGCGAAGAATCGAGTTCATTCCTGCCGTCGTGGTTGAACACCGCGCCGCGCCCGGCGTTGAACTGCGGATCGTCCTCGAGCGCGGTGATCGCGGCCGTGACGGCGTCGAGCGCCGGCTTGCCCGCCGCCAGTAGCGCATGACCCGCGCGCAGCGCGGCTTCGAGCGCCTTGCGCGCGCTGGCCTCGTCAGCCGACGTCATCTCCGCCCGCTCGACACCCGCGCCACCGTGGATCACCAGCAGCGGAGCATCCATCGCGACGAGCACGCCATCGCGCACGGCATAGCGGCGCTCGAACATCGGTTTTTCCACGCGACCGTCGGGCAGGTGCAGCAGCGAATCCACGCCGATGCCGATCGTTTCCACGCGCGCCTGCTGCATCGCCTGGTCCTGGACCTGCGCGTCGAAGCCGCCTTTCACGAGCGTCGCACCTGCACCCGCGGCTGTCGCGTAAACGCGCGCATTGCCGTCACCGTCGACCGCAACGGCGGCGTCTTCGTCGACGCCAAGGCCGAACAGGGGGCGGCCAGCGATCGACTCGGCCTTCGCGACGAATGCGATCAGGCGGCCGAGCCGGTTGCGCTCGCTGAAATGCGTGTCGGTGACGACGCCCTTCAGGTTCTCCAGGTGCAGGAAACCGGTTTCGATGGTGTTCTCCGGACCGAGGGGATCGGCAAGCGCGCGCGGGCTGATCTGGCTGCCGCCATCCATCGAGCCATAGAGATACTCGCCGAGCATCGCGAGGCCGGCGCTGGTGCCGCCGAGCGGCTTGCCGGCGCGCACGTGGGCGTCGAGCGCTGCAGCCACCGGCGTACCACGCCAGTAGCGCACGTAGCGCGACTGGTCGCCCCCGCCGATGAAGATGCCGTCCGCGCGCTTCAGGCTGCGCAGCATCGCCGCGTCGGTCGCGGCCTCGCGATCCTTGAACACAAAGGTTTCCACCGACGCGATGCCGCCGACGTCCTTGAAGAACTCCTCGCCGATCTCGCCCGCCTGCGACGCGCGCAAAACGACGACGTGGCCGTTGCCGGCGCGCTGCATGAACCAGTGCAGCGCATCGAAATTGCGATCGCCGCCGCCCATCAGGAGCAGGCCGGGCTGAACGCGACCGGGCGTCTTCGCCGCGGTATCGCCGAGCACATAGTGTCCGTAATCCGCCGCGAGAACGGGCGCACTGGACGTGCAAGCCAACAGCACAGCCATCATCCACCGGTACCCAACCGTCATGCCGCCACTCCTCGATGCCCCAGCCGAAACCACGATCTCGAATTCGAATCGTTCGTGACGAGCGTGACGGAACGAAGTTCCGCGAAGTCGCAACACGCGCTTGCGTTCAACACGAACGGCCTTGGATTGTTCCAGACGAACCGGAGCCGCGCTTCCCCCATGCGGACCTCACGGGGCCGGGTTAGAGTGGCGTCATGCCGACCGACTTCGACGACTGGTTCGTGCGCGAGATCCTCGTCCACGAACGCGCGCTGGCGCAGTACCTGCAACGCTGCTGGCCGCATCGCGACGACCTGCACGACCTGCGCCAGGAGGTCTATGCGCGCGTCTACGAGGCGGCCGCACGCAACCGCCCGGCGTCGCCGCAGGCGTTCCTGTTCACGACCGCACGCCACCTGATGACCGACCTGGCACGTCGCGCACGCGTCGTGTCGATCGAACCCGTGGGTGATTTCGAGCTCTCGAACGTCCATGTAGTGGACGAGATGTCGCCCGAGCGATGGACGGGCGCGCGCCAGGCGTTGAAGCGCCTGGCCGACGCGCTCGATCGCCTGCCCGACCGCTGCCGCGAAGTGGTGTGGCTGCGGCGTGTCGAGGAATTGCCACAAAAGGACGTTGCGCAACGCATGGGCATCAGCGGGAAGACCGTGGAGAAGCAACTGGCCAAGGGCATGCGCCTGATCGCCGACCATCTGTACGGCGGCGAGCCCTTGCATCCCGGCGAGTCCAGCGAATGGACCGCCACCGACGAGGACGACGGAAATGCACGACAGCAGGCGGATTGAACAAGCCGCTGCCGAATGGCTCGTGCAGCGCGACCGTGGCGACTGGGGCACGCAGGACGAACAGTCGTTGCAGGACTGGCTGTCCGCGGACACGCATCATCGCGTCGCGTTCCTGCGGCTGCAGGCGGCATGGCGCGAAGCCGGTCGGTTGCAGGCGCTCGCGGCCGGGTTGCCGGACGGCACGGTGCCGCCGCGTCCGGCGTGGTCGTCCGGCGTTGCCGGCCCGCAATCGACGCACACGCACGAGGACGTGGAGGCAGCGGATATCGCGCCCGGTCGCGGACGTCGCGCTCGCTGGCACCATGCACTCGCGGCGACGCTGGCCTTCGCTGCGATCGGCTCGGCGGCCTGGCTCGGCTGGCAATGGAGCGGCCGTCACGAACAGAGCTATGCGAGCGGGCTCGGGCAACTGGAAAACGTGGTACTCGCGGACGGCTCCACCGCCACGCTCAGCAGCGACAGCCGGCTGCACGTACGCATTACGCGCGCCGAACGCGCCATCACCCTGGAACAGGGCGAAGCCTATTTCGAGGTGGCACATGACGCCGGCCGGCCGTTCGTGGTCGCCGCCGAGGGTCGCCGCGTGGTCGCCGTGGGCACGCGGTTCTCGGTGCGTCGCGATGCGCAGGAAGTGCGCGTCGTGGTGACCGAAGGCAAGGTGCGGCTCGACAGTCCCGTGGATGGCGATGGCCGCCCCGCTCCCGTTTCCCTGCTGCCTGCCGGCAGCGTGGCGACCGCCGGCCGCAACGGCGTGCTCGTGCAGTCGCTGCCGATCGCGGACGCGGAACGCTATCTGCAATGGCGCAGCGGTTTCCTGACGTTCGACGACACTTCGCTCGCCAGTGCCGCTGCCGAATTCAACCGCTTCAACTCGCGCAAGCTGGAGCTCGCGGACGCCGGGGTCGCGGATCTTCGGGTCGGCGGAAATTTCCGCTGGGGCAACCTCGACAGCTTCGTGAAGCTGCTCGAACTCGGCTTCCCTGTGCGCGCCGAGCGCCTTCCCGACCGGATCGTGTTGCATACCCGCTGACGCGCCCGGGTCGGTGCATGGGGGAACCCGACCGTTCGTTCGTCGTGATGAATCGAACAGGTGCCGTCCCGAGCACCGGGGGAGTGTCGTCGATGCGTCAACCCATGCGTGTCCTGCTGTTGGTCGTGGCCTGTTCGGCTGCCCTGTCGACCCAGGCCCAGGTGTCCGCCGGCGCCATCGATGTGCCGGCCGGCGATCTCGCCACTGCGCTAAACACGCTGGCGCGCGAGTCCGGCACGCAACTGGTCTATCGCGCGGACGAGCTGAAAGGTGCTCGCACCGGCGGCGTGCACGGCGCGACCTCGACCGACCAGGCGCTGGAAACGCTGCTGCGCGGCAGCGGTTTCTCCGCCACGCGCGATGCATCTTCCGGTGCCATGCTGATCACGCGCGACAAGGCGCCCACCGGGCGCCCGGCCTCACCCCCTGCCGCACGCCCGAAGGACGTTCCTGCCGCGCCGCCGGCCGCCGAGGAAAAGCCGGTTACGCAAATGGAGACCTTGCAGGTCACCGGCTCCCGCATCCCGCGCTCGCAGGTGGAAGGACCGGCACCGATCTCGGTGATCACCGCCGCCGAGATCCAGGCCAACGGCTTCACCACCATTCCCGACGTGCTGCGGGCGATGACCCAGAACGGTGGCGAGACGCAGAGCCAGCAATCGGCGAGCGGCGCCGACTTCTCGCCGGGCGCGCAGCAGGTCGACCTGCGCGGGCTCGGCCCCAACCACACGCTCGTGCTCGTCAACGGCCGTCGCATCGCGGACTTTCCGATGCCGTTCAAAGGTCGCAGCAACTTCACCGACATCTCGAGCATTCCGATCGGCATGATCGAACGGATCGAAGTGCTGACCGGCAGCGCGTCGGCGATCTACGGTTCCGACGCGATCTCCGGCGTCGTCAACTTCATCCTCAAGAAGAAGATCGACGGCACCATCCTCGACGTGCGCGCCGGCACCACCACCGAAGGTGGCGGCTCGTCCTTCGACGCGAGCATCGTCAGCGGCTTCGAGCGCGGCAACTTCAGTGGGGTCTACAGCATCGAGCTGACCTCGCAGAATCCGCTGTGGGCGTATGACCGCGACATCCAGGACTCGACCCTCGACGCGCCGACCGCGAGCTCGCGCTCCGCGCGGCGCGCCTACCTGCGCACCGACTGGGACGACACGTACATCGATCCGGGCCAGGCGACCTGCGACGCGCTCGCCGGACAGAACCACGGCAGCACCTACCGCGCTTCGCGCCCCGGCTGGGGACCGTACGATCCAGAACTCGACGACTACGGCCCGGGCTACTACTGCGGCAGCGACAAGTCGATCGGCTACGGCACGATCCTGAGCAAGCGACGCGGCATCAACGGCTACGCGTCGATGGCGTACAACCTCGGCAACGGCAACGAATGGTTCGCCGACGTGCAGGCGGGGCGCCATACGGTCGACATCTTCCGCGACGTGACGTCGTGGAGCTACATGGCGCCGGACGGCAACGAGGAAGGCTACTTCTTCAACCAGGCCACCGACCAGGTCGAATACTGGCAGCGCCAGTTCTCGCCGGAGGAAATCGGCGGCCTCAACCGCAACATGATCGAAACGACGCAGAAGACGTTCGGGCTGACCACCGGATTCAAGGGCACGTTCGGCAACGACTGGGACTACGAGGCCTCGCTCAGCCATTCGCTGTACAAGGCCGACATCAGTTGGCCACAGATCGTCGCCGCGCGTGCGAATGCGCTGTTCCTCGGCGAGCAGCTCGGCGAGAACGACGACGGATTGCCGATCTTCGACGTCGATCCGTCCCGCCTGTACACGCCGCTGACGCGCGCCGAATACGATTCCATCGCGGCGCGCACGGTCTACCATCCGCAATCGGAGACGAGCACCGCGGCGTTCACGGCCAGCACGATCGACCTGTTCGCACTGCCCGGCGGCAGCGCGGGATTTTCCGGCACGGTCGAAGTCGGGCGCCAGGCGTACGACCTCAATCCCGATCCGCTCGCGACCGAGTACTACTACTACAGCTGGAAGGATTCCGACGGCCACGGCAGCCGCAACCGCTGGGCGACCGCGAGCGAACTGCGCATGCCGGTGCTGGAATCGCTCAACCTCAGCGTGGCCGGACGCTACGACCAGTACCGCTATTCCGGGCACACGATCGGCAAGGCGACCTGGAGCACGGGCCTCGAATGGCGTCCGCTCGACAGCCTGCTCGTGCGCGGCTCGTACGGCACCGCGTTCCGCGCGCCCGACCTGCACTACGTCTATTCGGGCATCGGCAACGACGAGACATCCGGCACCGACTACTACAACTGCCTGCTCGACCAGGCCGAGGACTGCGAGGAATATTCCGAAGGACTGATCCGCACGCGCCAGGGCAACCGCAACCTCGATCCGGAAACCAGCAAGTCCTGGACCGCCGGTTTCGTCTGGTCGCCGATCTCGGGCATGGACGTCTCGCTGGACTGGTTCGACATCAACATGCGCAACCAGGTGCAGGACATGAGCGTCGACGCGATCCTGCGCGACGAAGCATCCTGCCGCCTCGGCACCCTCGACATCCATTCGCCGACCTGCGTCGACGCGTTGTCGCGCATCACGCGCAGCGCCAACGGTTCGCTGTACGGCATCTACGTCAACCCGATAAACGTCGCGCGTGAAACCACCAGCGGCATCGACCTCTCGGCACGCTACCGCTTCGACACGAGGATCGGCCAGTTCACGCTCGCCGCCAACCACACCTGGGTGAAGCGGCACGATTTCCAGCAGTACCCGGGCGATCCGGTCGAGAACGAATTCGCGGTGAACAGCGGCTTCGACATTCCGCGCATCAAGACCAGCGCGAGCGTGACCTGGGAAAACGACACCTGGTCGGCCACGCTGCACGGCGAGCGCTTGGGTCGCCTGCCGAACGGCTGGTCGTACGACCAGGTGTGGGAAGACGGCGATCCGGGCCCGACGATCCCGGCGACCTACCGCTTCAATGCGTCGGCGCAGTACCGCTTCGACGACCACGCGCGCGTGTCGCTCGCCGTGACCAACCTGTTCAACAAGATGCCGCCGCGCGACCCGACTTATACGGCGTACCCGTACTATGACGTGTCCTGGTTCGACGCGATGGGTCGCACCGTGAACCTGCAATTCACGTACAAGTTCGGCGGCAGCAAGCTGTAGCGACCCGTTCTTGCCGCAAGGAGATGCCGCAACGGCGCCGGCGCATTTGCCCGGCGTTCGCCCGCTCCTGCCCATCATTCAGTGGAGCGTCGGTCTGGCGAGCGCGGGCGCCGTGGTGCGCGTGGGCACCTTGTGCATCTCGCGCCCAGCAACAGCCGGTCGTCGTGGCCTCCGTATGCACGCTACGCCATCGATTGCGCGCGTCATTGACGTGCGCAAATTCGGGCACAACTTGATCGCCGTCAAGACCGTGTCCGCGCGTGCGCACTACCATTGCACTCTCGTCGCCGTATCGGAGTCCGCGCATGAAAGCAGCTGTCGTACGCGCATTCGGCCGCCCTCTCGTCATCGAAGACATGCCGGTGCCGCAACCTGGTCCGGGCGAAGTCCTGCTCAAGGTGCGGACCAGCGGCGTCTGCCACACCGATCTGCACGCCGCCGACGGCGACTGGCCGGTACAGCCGGTGCTGCCCTTCATTCCGGGTCACGAAGGGGTCGGCGTGGTCGCCGCACTCGGCGCCGGCGTGAAGGGCCTGCGCGAGGGCGACCTCGCCGGCGTGCCGTGGCTGCACGATGCGTGTGGCCACTGCGAGCACTGCACCTCCGGCTGGGAAACGCTGTGCGAGTTGCAGCACAACACCGGCTACAGCGTGAATGGCACATTCGCCGAATACGTCGTTGCGAATGCCGCGTACGCGGCGCCGCTGCCTGCGGATGTCGACGAGCTCGCGATCGCCCCGATCCTGTGCGCGGGCGTCACGACGTACAAGGGCATCCGCGAGACCGAAGCACGGCCGGGTGAATGGATCGCGATCTACGGCGTCGGAGGCCTCGGCCACGTCGCGATCCAGTACGCGAAGGCAATGGGCCTGCACGTGGTCGCGCTCGACGTCGCAGCGGACAAACTCGCACTCGCGCGCGCATGCGGTGCGGACGTCGCGCTCGACGCGGCCGCATCGGACGCGGTCGCGCGGACGCTGCAGGCGACCGATGGCGGCGCGCACGGCGTGCTCGTCACGGCGGTGTCGCTGCCGGCGTTCGAACAGGCGCTGGCGGTCGTGCGCCGGCGCGGCACGATCAGCCTCGTCGGCCTGCCCCCCGGCCATTTCCCCACGCCGGTGTTCGATGTCGTGCTCAAGCGCATCACGCTGCGCGGCTCGATCGTCGGCACTCGCCGCGACCTTGCCGAAGCACTCGCGTTCGCAGCGGAAGGCAAGGTGCGCACGCGCGTGCACGCCGCCCGGCTCGAGGACATCAATACCGTGTTCTCGGACCTGAAGGCCGGCAGGATCGACGGGCGGATCGTGTTGGACCTGCGCTGATCGCGACGACAGGCCGGCGCCGATGCACGCGATGCGTCCGTCAATGCGCGACGGGCGAGCGCTTCGATTGCGCTGGATCAACCGGCGCGACGGCCTGTGCGATCCCGCGCGCCGGGCCTGCGCAGTCGCCCAGCAATCGTGAACGTGCGAGCCAGTCGGCATCCGGGTAGTACGCGAACAGGAACGATCCCTCGCTCAGCGTGTCGATCAGCGGGCGCGCGATCGCGCTGCGCACCGCGGGACAACCGAAGCTCCTGCCGAGGCGCCCCTGCTGCTGCACGAGCGACTCGCTGACGTAGGGGGCGCCATGAACGACGATCGCGCGTTCCATCGCAAGGTCATTGAAACCCGGTTCGAGGCCGCGCAAGCGCAATGAGTATCCGTTGTGCCCGAAATAGGTGCCGGCGCTCTCGAAGCCACCGAGGCTCGACTCTAGGCTGCCGGCCTCGTTCGAAAAGTGCTCCGCCAGGTTTCCGCCGCTGTTGCGGCCATGCGCTACGCGCTCCTCGTAAAGGAGCTTCTGCTGCACGACATCGAAGATCCACAGCCTCGGCAAGGTCGAAGGGCGCGAATAGTCGATGACGCCGAGGATCCGATCGTCGCGATCGCTTGAATGCTTGCGGCATGCCAATGCGCGCGTGGCCAATTCGAGCACGTGTGGATCGGCGGCGGGTGCCGCACGCTCGAGTGCGCCTGCGAGTGCCGCGGGCGCAGGACCTGGCATCGGTTCGGCTCTGGCGATGCCTGCACCGGAAAGCAGCGCGGCCAGCATGCTTCCGATGGCCAGCGCGCAGCGCACCATGAATTCCGTGCGCTTTCGCCGTGGATCGTTCGGCTCAATTCCCATGCCCAAGCCTATCATCCGGCGCAGTGGACGATTGCAACACGGGTTCCGCTGATGCATCTCCGCTGCGCAAGGCGGGCTGGTCCGTGACCAGGATGCTGGTTCCCGGCACAAGGATCGCTTCGATGTGCGCCACAAACTCTTGCGGAGCCCGCAAGCTGGACGCCAATGCATCCATCGACAAGTCACCAAGGCTGCCGCGTATCGGATACACCGCCCAGGTCCGCGCAGCCGGCGCGATGGCCTCCTTCGCGGGTGTTGCCTGCCCGGCAACGAACACGACCGCACCATCGCGATGGAATCCCTCGGCAATCACCAGGTCGGCGCTGCCGATCCGGACGCCGTTGCGCAACGCGTACACACGACGGTCCGCGAGGCTCGCCAGGATACTGACCGGGCCGTCGGCCCCCGCTGCATCGTCCCACCAGGAGGGTTGGGCGCTCCCCTGCGCGGCCATCGCCGCCTCGCCCAACGGTGTCACCGGTGCGAGTACCGCGGGGTGAACGATCTCCGGAGCACTTGCCCCGGCATCCGCGACCACCACGGTATCGCCGCGCGCGGTGACCTCGAACAGGCGTTGTGCGAATCCATGGGGCAACCGCACGCAACCATGCGATGCCGCGTAGCCGGGCAGGGTCCCTGCGTGCAGCGCGACACCATCCCAGGTCAGTCGCTCCATATACGGCATCGGTGCGTCGTCATACAGATTGGACCGGTGTTCCCGCTCCTTCTGCAGGATCGTGAATACACCCGTCGGCGTGGCATGCCCGCTCCGCCCCGAGCTGATCGGACTGGAGCCGATTGCGATCCCGTTCCGATAGACGTGGACGCTCTGTTCCGCGAGGCTGACGACGATGACCATGGGTCCACGCGGTGCTGCCTGCGGCTGCCACTCGAAGGCAGGCCCCCCCGCTCCCGCTGCATCGGCCGGATGCGTCAGCAGCCAGGGCGTAGCCGCCAAACCGATCGCGAGCAGGAAGAACCTTCCAACCTTGTTCACCGGAGATTTCACGATTCGCCGTGTCGCGTACGGTTCCCAGGCGCTCAATGGGGTCGCCATGCGCGCGTTCAATTTCTCATGAAGACCGGCAAGGTTGCCTCCTGCAACACGGTTCGGGTAGCACCACCGAATGCCCATTCGCTGAAGCGGTTGCGTCCGTATGCGCCCATTACCAGCAGGTCGGCACCGACTTCAGCGCATGCCGAGAGCAGAGCCTTTCCCGCGTTTTCATCCGAAGCGGTGATGCCCTTGGCGTTCGAGCCCACCCCGTGACGCGCGAGATAGTCGTGGATGTCGAATGGGGGCAACCAGCCCGCTTCGATCTCGGGAGCGCGGCGCGCCCCGTCCAACAGGATCACGCTGGATGCGTGGGACAGCAATGGCAGTGCGGCGTGGACGGCGCGCACGGCCTCGGCTGAACCGTTCCATGCAATCGCGATGCAGCCGAGCGAGGCGTTTCGCGTCGACGCTGGCGCCACGATGCACGGCATGCGCGAACCGAGCACCAATGCGCCAAGATCCGCAGGGGAAGCCCACGGAGATTCGCGATCGCGTTCCAGGACGAGCAGATCGTGCCAGTTGCCGATGTGCCCGAGCGTCTCCGGCGCTCGTCCCTCGGCCACCTGCCAACTTGCCGAACGCACGCCCATCCGCTTTGCCCAGGCAGTAAAGGAACCCGCCGCCGCGTGCGCCGACTGCTCCGCGTCGCGCGCCGTCTCGAAGATCGCCTGGATGGCGTCGCCGGACGCGTATGGCGGCATCATGTACAGCGGTGACGGATGAACGAACACGCCGGTCAATGCACCGTCGATGCGCGCGGTGAGGTCCACCGCGTATTCGATGCCGCCGCTCCATGAATCGTATCGCCTGGCATAAACCATGACGTCTCGCATGTTGTCGTTCCTCCTGTCTGTCAGGACACCGGCAGTGCGCTGGCGGCGACAGCCGGATCGAGCTTGGCGACCATCTGCCGGGCATCGCACAGATGGCCGGCCACTTCGGATCAGCCTGTTGCAGACTATCTGCCGCGATCCGCCAGGCCCTTGATCGTGGTCAACTCGAACGACGATCGTTTGCGGGTTTGATCCAGATCAACAGCATGTGATCGCACTCGCGAATATCATCGCGCCATCCCCCGGAGTACGCCATGACTATGCCCACCCGCCCGACCCCACCATCCAATGCATCTGCAGAGGAGTCCGTTGCGAAACCCGCCGCGCAAGCAGGGCGTCCAGGCGAGGCGCATTGGCACGACGTCCTGCTCGACGGTACCCGCGTGCTGATCCGGCCGATCCACAAGGAGGATGCCGAGCTGGAGCGCGAATTCATCGAACTCCTCTCTGCACGATCGAAGCGCCTGCGCTTTCTCGGCTCGATCGGTTCGCCGAGCGACACGCTGATCCGCCAACTCACCGACATCGACTTTCGACGCGAGGCGGCGTTCGCCGCCCTTCTCGCGCGCGAAGGCGCCAAGCACCTGATCGGCGTCAGCCGGTTCAGCCTCGGCGCCGACGGAAGATCGTGCGAGTGTGCGGTGACGGTCGCCGATGAATGGCAACACAAGGGGTTGGGAACGCTGCTGATGCGCCATCTCATCGAGGTCGCGCGCGAGCGTGGCGTGCACGAGATGGCTTCGATCGATGCCGCGGACAATACGGAGATGCAGGAGCTCGCCGAATTCCTCGGCTTCACGCGACACACCGATCCGCAGGACCCGCATCAGGTCATCCACTCCCTGCGGCTCTGAGCGGCGTCGCGCGTCAGGTGTCCCGGCGCGTCGCGCTGCGGCGGAACCTGTGCGCACTGCTGCGAAAAATCTGATGCGCAGGTGCGCGACGCGGACCGGCAGCCTCGACCAGAGAGCCGCGCCTGGCGGGCTCCGACGCTGGACGCTTCCTCAACGAAAAACCCGCCGAGAGGGCGGGTTTTTCCGTAGATGCAACGTGGACGGAGGGCGGGCAATCAGAACGGGATGTCGTCGTCCTCGAAGCCGCCGCTGTCCGCCGGTGGTGGCGCGGACGAACGCGGAGCGGAGGGCGCGCCACGCGACGGAGCGGAACGCTCGCCGCCGCGATCACGGCTGTATCCGCCTCCGCCTCCGCCACCACCCTCACCGCCGCGGCTGCCGAGCATCTGCATCTCGTCGGCAATGATGTCGGTCGAGTAGCGCTTGATGCCGTCCTTCTCGTATTCGTCGGTGCGCAGCTTGCCTTCGACGTAGACCTGGCTGCCCTTCTTGAGGTACTCGCCGGCGATCTCCGCAAGGCGGCCGAAGAACTTGACGCGGTGCCATTCGGTGCGTTCCTGCTGCTCGCCGGTCTGCTTGTCCTTCCAGCTTTCCGAGGTTGCGATGCGGATCGAGGTGATCGCGCTTCCGCTGGTGGTGTAGCGCGTCTCGGGATCGGCGCCGAGGTTGCCGACCAGGATGACCTTGTTGATGCCGCGTGCCATGAAAGTTCCTCTGTCTCGTCCTGCTGTGCGGCGCGCAGGATAACATTCCCGGCCCTCCTGGCCGCGGACGGATCGCCGCTGCGGGGGTCCGCCTGCGGCGCGCAGTCATGTCAGCCGACGCCGACCCGGAACGTCGGCACATGGCTGGCGCCGCAATCGCGGCGTCGCTGCCTAGTCCACGGCGGGACGGGCACCCGCAGGCTCGGGCCAGCGCTGCGGCACGCGGCGCAGGTCCCCGACGGCATAGCCGAGCGCCTCGAGACGCGCCACGGCCGCATCGTAGTCGGCCTCGGGGATCGTCGGCGTGCGCGCCATGATCCAGGCGTAGTCGCGTGCATTGCGCGCAATGATGGTCCGCGAGTACCCGGCATCGAGGTCGGCGATGATGTACTCGGCCCGGATCGGCCAGATGAACTGCATGCCCCACACCGCATTGCCGGTTCCCGCCTGCACGAAGCCGCGCGGGCGCATCGTCTTCAGGGGAGCATCGAACGATCCGTTGCGGTAGCGGAAGGTCGTGCGGATCGTGCCGTCCGCCTGCAATGCGTAGGACTCGATCGCGTTGAAGGCATTGCGTTCGGGACGCGACGGGATATGTGCGA
>Ga0209023_10001990_pt1 | contig 26339 bp, 18 predicted proteins | sample LakOneMetagenome_FD_187468 | JGI IMG/M metagenome (GOLD analysis project Ga0209023, IMG submission 187468) | Freshwater and sediment microbial communities from Lake Erie, Canada (SPAdes) (version 2) | ecosystem: Environmental > Aquatic > Freshwater > Lentic | place: Lake Erie, Canada...
GGCAGCGGCGCCGGCTGGCTGGCGCGGGGCGAGGCGGCCCTGACCATCGCCCGCGATACCCTGCGTCCCTTCGAGCTGGTCACGGCCCAGGGCCTGGCGCGGCTGGCGGCGGGACAGTTCAATGCGCGTCTGCGTCCGGCGGGGCTGGATATTGTCGTTCTGGCGGGACGGGCGGTGATCGAAACGGCGTCGGCCACGGCCGAGGCCGGCGTGGCGGGCGCCGACGACGCTCGCCGGGTGCTGGAAGTCAGCGACAGCAAGATCGCCGTCGTCGATGCGCCGGAAGACCAGGTTCAGAACGTGCAGGCCTGGCGACGCGGCGAGATCGTGTTCGAGGGCCAGGCGCTGTCGGTCGCGGTCGAGGAGTATAACCGCTACCTGACCCGCAAGCTGGTCGTCGAGGATGCGCGCGCGGCCAATCTGCGGCTGGGCGGCCGGTTCCTGACCGGGGATCCCGACAGCTTCCTGCAGGCCCTGCGTACGACGTTCGGCCTGCGGATCGTCGAGGACGGACCGTCGCGAATTCTTCTTAAATCTCGATAGGGGTTTTTTCCCCGCGCCCCGTCTTGCCCTGCGAGACGCCGATCACGGCGATCAACGAAGCAGGGGCAAATCCGATGATCAAGACCTGGGCGCCGCGCATGGGCGCGTGCTTGTTGCTGGCCACCACGGCCATCGTTTCGGCGGCGCCGGTTGTCGCCCAGGCCCAGGCGGCGGCGCGTGTCGCGTTCGACATTCCGGCCGGCGACACGGCGGCGGCGCTGAACACGTTCTCGCGCCAGGCCGGCGTGCAGCTGATGTTCCCCTACGATCTGGCCGCCCGCCACCGCACCGACGGCCTGAAGGGCGTGTTTGGCCGCGAGGAAGCCCTGCGCAAGCTGATCGAGGGCGCCGATCTGGAGATCGCCTCGGCCAATGCGCAGGTCATCACCCTGCGCGCCCGGACGACGGGCCCTTTGGCCAGCGCGGCGGTCGCTGACGTGGTGGAAGAGGTGATCGTCACCTCGCGCGCCGGCTCCGACGCCCGCACGCGCCTGGCCACCAGCTACGCCGTCACCAGCATGAGCGAAGAGGCGCTGCGCATGCGCGCGCCGATGGGCGTGGCCGATGCGCTGAAGTCGGTGCCCGGCTTCTGGGTCGAGGCTTCGGGCGGCGAGGCCAGCGCCAACATCCGTGCGCGCGGCATCCCGCAGGAGGGCTTCTCGGCCATCGCCCTGCAGGAAGACGGCGCGCCGGTGCAGCACGACGGCGGCCTGGGCTATCTGAACGCCGACCAGTCGTTCCGCCTGGACGAGACCATCGAGCGCATCGAAGTGGTGCGCGGCGGCCCCTCGTCGATCTTCGCCTCCTACGCCCCCGGCGGCACGGTCAACTTCATCACCCGCAAGGGCGGCGACACGCCGGAAGGCATCGCCAAGCTGCAGCTCAGCGACTACGGCCTCAAGCGCGTCGACCTCTGGTACGGCGGACCGATCGGCGAATGGCGCGTCGGCGCTGGCGGTTTCTGGCGCGAGGATGACGGCATCCGCGATCCGGGCTTCACCGCCAACAAGGGCTATCAGTGGCGCGTCTCGGCCGGTCGCGATTTCGAGCGCGGCAGCATCGAGTTCAACGTCAAGCACCTGGACGACAATGTCATCCTGTTCGCCGGCGTGCCGCTGAAGTTCAACGCCTCGGGCGAACCCGGCGACACCCCCGGCTTCGACGCCCTGAAGGGCACCCTGGCCGGTCCGGAAACCAGCCAGCTGACCCTGCGCGGCCCGACCGGGCCGTTCAACTGGGACCTGACGCGCGGCACCGAGGTCAAGCTGACCCAGGCCACCGCGATCCTGAACTATGAGCTGTTCGACGGCTGGAAACTCCAGAACACGCTGCGTTACCGGACCTCGGAGTCCAAGCGCATCGGCCTGTTCCCCAACACGCCGGTGACCGGCGCGGCCCGCATCGCCCAGTACCGCGCCGCCCTGCTGGCGGCCACGCCGGGCGCCACGGACGTGCAGCTGCGCTACGCCACCTCGCCGACCGAGATCTTCCAGACCACGGGAGCCGGCCAGAACGGCAACGGTCTCGTCCTCGACGGCTCGCTGCGCTACGTCTCGGTGCCGCTGGACGAACTGATCAACGACGCCCGCCTGCTGCACAAGTTCGAGATCGGCGGCCAGACCCACGACGTCGCGTTCGGCGTCTACACCGCCCATGTCGAGGAAGCCTTCAACCGCTATTCGGCCAACGTTCTGCTGGACGTGCGCAGCAACGCTCGGCGGCTGAACCTGGTGGCCGTCAACGGGGCGGGGCAGGTGATGTCCAGCCTCACCGAGAACGGCGTCTCGCGCTATGGCGCCGAGTTCGCCAATGGCGATGGCAAGTCCAACACCACGGCCCTCTATCTGACCGACGAGTGGAGCCTGACGCCGTCCCTGCGGATCGACGCGGGCGTGCGCTGGGAGCAGATCGAGTTCGAAGGCCGCAGCGAGCGCAGCAAGACCATCAATCTGGGTCTCTCGCCGACTCCGGCCGACGATACCGTGCTGGCCGGCTCTGGAATCTATGATCGCCTGGACCGCAAGTTCGACCATGCCGGCTGGACCGTGGGCGCCGACTATCGGATCAATCCGCGGATGGGCGTCTTCGCGCGCTACACCTCGGCCTTCCGCCTGCCGTCGCTGGGCGACTACATCACCAACGCCCTCAACACCGCCCCGACCGTCCAGACCATGGATCTGATGGAGGCGGGCTATAAGTGGTCGACGCCCAGGGCTGATGTCTACGCCACGGTGTTCCAGACCACCTATGACAACCTCGGCTTTGGCAGCCTGGTGTTCAATCCGGCCACCGGCGCCTATGTCCAGCAGACCAGCATCACCGACACCAAGACGCTGGGCCTGGAGCTGGAAGGGACCCTGCGTCCCGCCCGCTGGTTCGACCTGGGCTTCAGCGCCACGGTCCAGAACCCGGAATTTGGCGACTACAAGTTCGAAGAGGCCTGCTCGGTCTCGGCCGCCGACGTCACCTGCCAGGTCAAGCCGCCGGCCGCCACCGCCAGCCGCACGCGCGACTTCACCGGCAACCGCCTGATCCGGGTGCCGAAGACCTCGTTCCGTCTCACCCCGGGCGTCAACCTGCTGGACGGCCGCCTGCGGGTGGAAAGCAGCATCGAGCGCTACGGCGATCGCTACTCCGACGCCGCCAACACCCTGAAGCTGCCGGCCTATACCCTGGTGGGCGCCACGGTGCGGTTCAACGTCACTGACCAGCTGGCCATCTATGCCTATGGCAACAACCTCACCGACGAGATCGGCCTGACCGAGGGCAATCCGCGCGCCGGCCAGATCATCAGCTCCGAGGCGGGCGCTGTTTACGGCATCGGCCGGCCGGAATTCGGCCGCTCGTTCCGCGCGGCTGTCATGTACCGCTTCTAAAGACCTTCCGTTCCCCTCGACTTGGGCGGCCGGTCCCCTCCGGCCGCCCATCTTTTCGTTTGGAAGACCGACATGATCCGCTGGCTGCTCGCTCTGATCGTTCTGGCCCTTCCGCCCGCCGCCTGGGCGGGGGAGAGGACTCCGGATCTGATCCTGACCGGCCAGATCGTCGGGACGGATCACCAGACCTACAAGCCCGTAACCTTCGAGGTCCCGCCGGGGGTGACCCGGCTGACCGTGGCCTTCGACTATACCGGCCGGGACCAGAAGACGGTCGTCGATATCGGGCTGATGGACCCGCAACGCTTCCGGGGCTGGAGCGGCGGCAACAAGCGCACCTTCACCCTGGCGGTCGAGGACGCCACCATGAGCTACCTGCCCGGGCCGCTGCCGGCCGGGCGCTGGACCCTGCTGCTGGGCGTGCCCAATGCCCGCGCCGCGACGGTGGCGTCCTATGAGGCCAGGATTTCCTTCGAGCGAACGCCGGGCGCGCCCGGTCTTGTCGCTGCGCCGCTCAAGACCGGCTCAGGCTGGTATCGTGGTGACCTGCATACGCATACGGGCCACAGCGACGGCTCGTGCCAGACCCAGAGCGGCGCCCGCGCGCCATGCCCCGTCTATCGCACCGCCGAGGCCGCCACGGCCCGCGGTCTGGATTTCATCGCCATCACCGACCACAACACCACCAGCCATTTCGAGGCGATGGCCGAGCTTCAGCCGGCTTTCGACAGGCTGCTGCTGATCCCGGGCCGCGAGGTGACCACCTTCCAGGGCCACGCCAATGTCTTTGGCCCGACCGCCTTCATCGACTTCCGCCTGGGCGACCCCGCCGTGCCGGACGTCAGGACGCTGCAGGGCCTGGTGGAGGCCGCCGGCGGGCTCCTGTCGATCAACCACCCCACCGCCCCCTCTGGCGAGGCCTGCATGGGCTGTGGCTGGACAGCGGCCAACACCGACTATGCCAGGGTCGGGGCCATCGAGGTCGCCAATGGCGGCTCAGAGCGCGCCCAGGGCGGCGCCGAGGGGCCGCTGCTGGGCGTGGCCTTCTGGGAGGCGCAACTGAATGCGGGTCACCGGATCACGGCCATCGGCGGCAGCGACAACCATGATGCGGGTCTCTCGCCGGATGTCGCCTCGTCGATCGGCCGCCCGACCACCGTCGTGCAGGCGAGCGACCTGTCGACGCCGGGGCTGCTCGCCGGCCTGCGGGCGGGACGGGTCTTCATTGACTTGGACGGAACCCGTGATCGGTTGCTGGACCTTTCGGCCCGTACCGCCACGGGAGTCGCGGTTATGGGAGGGGCCCTGCCGGCGCGACGCGGCGAAGTGGTGACCTTCACGGCCACGATCGTCGGCGCGGATCCGGCCGGCCTGGAGGTCATTCAGGACGGCGTGAAGCGGGCGCCAGAGCTTACCCGCCCCGGCGTGTTCTCGATCAGGATCGGCGACCGACCCAGCTGGGTGCGCGTCAATCTGCGCGACCCGGCCGGACGGCTGCTGATGATCGGCAATCCGATCTATCTGACGCCCCCGCGCTGACGCTTTCGCAGCGCTCTGCCAAGTCATCCCTGATCGCGCCGCCGCTGGGACACGGGTTCCCGGCGCGCGGACGCGTGTGATTCAGTCTGGAAATGTGCGGGAAGGGAAGTAGGTCGGTCCGCCGCGACAACCTCGTCATCCCAAAGCTTTTCGCCAGCGTGCTGGCCACGGCTTCCGCCTCCGCGGTGGAGACGGGCCCTTCCGACATCACCAGCACCAGACGATGGCTAGCCCCCCACGCTTGATCCCGTTGGCGGCTAAATACCCGCCTGAGTCTTCCATCTGGTCGGCGGCGTGATCGCCGTCGAACGCGCCTAGCGCGGCGACGTCTCGGGCGCGCCGAGCAATGTGTTTGGCTGGGCTTGCCGTTTTGACCCAAGTAGTTATGCTGCATACCTGTTTGACGCGGGCGTCTCGCCGCTTCGGGCGCTTGGCCTGAAAGGCATTCTCCGACGGCGTCCGACTGGGGAACGTTCTGGATGAGAAGCGGCGTTTAGCCGCCTTTCAGAACAAGGGAGGAACCGATGCTGCAGAGCAGCTTGCCGCGCGACGCGTTCATCGCACGGACCGTCATTCAGAGGCTCGACGACTGGAACGGCGTCGTCAACGGCGCTTTCGAGAACCTGACCGTCGATGCCGCGCGCGACGGTTTCGAAGGGGTGCTGGATGTGCGGCGGTTCGGAGATCTGGACCTGTCGCGGGTGGCCTCGAGTCCGGCGGTCGTGCGTCGAGCCCGTCCCGGCGGCGAGCCCTCCGCCCACAGGCGCTATTTCAAGCTGCATCTGCAGGACCTGGGGTCCAGCCTCAACATCCAGGACGGTCATGAGGCGGTGCTGCGGCCGGGCGATCTGATGCTCTGCGACTCCTCGCGGCCCTACAGCATCCGCTTCGACGATCCCAACCGCATGTTGGTGCTGCGCCTGCCCGAAGCGCGGGTCGTCGCCCGCCTTGGCGATCCCGACGCCATTGTTGGCCGTCGGCTGGGCGTGGAGGGTCTGGGCGCTTCGATGCTCTCGGCCTTCGTTCGCAATCTCTGGGCCGCGCCACCGATGGCGGGCGAGGCCGATTGCGAGGGCGCGCTGCTGGACGCGGCCCTGAACCTGTTGGCGGCCGCCTGCGGTTCCGGCGCTTCGGCGAACGATGGGAGACCCCAGCAGATTGGCGAGGCGCAGATGAAGGACCGCATCAAACGCTTCATCGACGACAATCTGCGCGATCCGGACCTCAGCGTCAGCGGCGTGGCCCGGACCCTGGGGGTGTCGCCGCGCTACGTGCAGATGGTGTTCGCCGCCATGGCGACCACGCCCCTGGCCTATATCCGCCGCAAGCGCTTGCAGTTGGCCGCCCAGCACCTGCGCCGCCACGGACCCGACGGCAGCATCACCGACCTGTCGTTCAGCCTGGGTTTTAACGACCTGTCCCACTTCAGTCGGGCGTTCAAGGCGCGCTATGGCGTCGGCCCGCGCGAGTATCGGGCGGGGTAGGGCGCCCTTGAATCCGAAGAAAAGCGCAATCCCTTCGCGGCTGTGAAAGTCGCCTTCGCGCCTGGCCAAGCATGGCCGCGCCGTCCGTGTTCCCCTGAGATCAACAAAATATAACCTTGGGGAAGGCTCAGGACATGTATCGCAAGCCATCGTATCGAGGCGCGCTCGTCGCCGCCTCGGCCATATCCGCCCTGTTGGTCTGCTCGCCGGCCGCCCATGCCCAGAGCGTCGTCGAGGAGCTGGTGGTCACCGCCCAGAAGCGATCCGAGAACGTTCAGGACGTGCCGATCGCGATCTCGGCCTTCACCGCCAACGCCCTGCAGGAGCGCGCGGTTGGCAACGTCGCTCAGCTTTCCAACCTGGCCCCCAATGTCACCCTGGACGGCGGCACGCCGTTCTCGGGCTCTCCGTCGGTGCTTTCGGCCTATGTGCGCGGCATCGGTTCGGACGACTTCGCCTTCAATATCGATCCAGGCGTCGGCATCTATGTCGACGGCGTCTATCTGGCGCGCACCGTCGGGGCCAACCAGGATCTGCTCGATGTCGAGCGGATCGAGATCCTGAAGGGCCCGCAGGGCACGCTGTTTGGCCGCAACACCATCGGCGGCGCCATCTCGATCGTCACGCGTGACCCCGGCGACACGTTCAGGTTCAAGGGCGACGTCACCACCGGCAGCTTCAACCTGATGCAGGCCCGCGGCAGCGCCGATCTGCCCTTGGCGGAGGGGTTGAGTTCGTCGATCACCTTCGGGATCAAGAGCCGCGAAGGCTATGTTGAGCGGATCCCGTATCCTGACGCGCGGGCCCGCAACAGCACCTCCTACACGGCCTTCCCCTCGTCGGGCTTCGACACCGCGTCGAAGGAAGGCGGCGAAAACAGCTGGAACCTGCGCACCAAGCTGAAATGGACGGGCGACGACACCAGGGTCGTCCTGTCGGCCGATTACACCCGCGAGGACAGCGGCGGTCTGGCCAACACCCTGCTCGGCACGACGGTGACGGTTCCGGGCAATTTCGCGGGCGCGACCAACCTGCCGGGCACGGCCTTCGATCCGACCGGGACGACTGGCTTCCTGTTCGGCGGCCTTTACAATTTCTGCATCGGCGCCAATTCGGCCCAGATCGCCGCCCGCAACGCCCAGGCGCTGTGCGGCGTGCGCGGCACCCAGTACAGCCCGGGTCTGCGGGTGGCCTCGCTAGCCGGGGTCAATGTCGACGGCAATCCCAACAACGACCTGCTGCCCTATGACGGCCGCTTTGTCAGCCAGGACATCGACAAGAGCTACGCCACCGGCAACAGCTTCTCGAAGCTGACCAACTGGGGCCTGGGTACGACCATCGAGCACAGCCTGACCGACGAGGTCACGGTCAAGTCGATCACCGCCTATCGCAAGCTGCTGTGGACGAGCGGCACCGACGCTGACGGCTCGCCGCTCAATGTCGGTCAGCTGAGCTTCAACATGAAGCAGTGGCAGATCAGCCAGGAACTGCAGCTTCTGGGCTCGGCTTTCGACGAGAAATTGAACTACGTGCTCGGCGGCTACTACTTCAAGGAAAAGGGCACCCTGCAAGACTACGTCACCTTCGACGAGGGCCTTTTGCAGGTCGATGGCCTCAATCAGCTGGAGACCAAGAACTACGCCGCCTTCGGTCAGATCGACTGGCGGCCCACCGACCTGATCGGCGTGACGATCGGCGGGCGTTACACCAAGGAAAAGAAGCTGTTCGAGGGCGGCCAGCAGGACCTGAACGGCTTCAACTACAAGCTCTTCGGCTGCTCGGACGCCAATGGCAACATCACGCCCAACGGCGCCTTTCCGCTGGCCCCGGTCCCTTGCCAGGCGGCGCTGAGCTATCCTGATCCGACCAATCCGGTGCGGGTCTACGCGCCGGGCGTGAACGCGCAGGAGTTCACCAACTTCTCGCCCAAGGTCGGGGTCCAGCTGCATCCTGCCGACGACCTGATGGCCTATGTCAGCTGGTCGAAGGGCTACAAGACCGGCGGCTGGACCACGCGCCTGACCAATCCCCAACTTCTGGCCCAACCCTTCTCCGAGGAAAAGGCCGCCACTTGGGAACTGGGCTTCAAGTCCAAGCTTCTGGACAAGCGCCTGCAACTCAACGGCTCGGTCTTCAGCACCGAATATGACGGCATTCAGCTGAACTTCCAGCAGGGCACGTCACCGACCATCCGCAACGCCGGCGACGCCAAGATCGAGGGCGTCGAGCTGGAAGCGGTGGCCGTGCCGATCGAGGGGCTGACCCTCAACGCCTCCGTCGGCTACCTCAAGGCCCGCTACACCGATGTCCTGGCCGGTGTGCTGGCGGTCAGTGGCCCCAATCCGTTTCAGGCGGGCACGTTTGTCGATGCGCCCCTGCCCAAGACCCCGGAATGGAAGATCAATGTCAGCCCGCGCTACGAGTTCAAGCTGGGCAATGGCGGCGCCGTCACGGCGATCGCCGACTGGACCTACACCTCGAGCATCTGGAACAACGCCCAGCGCACCTACCTGCTCAAGCGTCCGGCGGTCCAGGTGGTCAACGCCAACATCGCCTACGCTGATCCGGGCGGCGTCTGGTCGATCACGGTCGGCGGCACGAACCTGACCGACAAGCGCTACCTCACGACCGGCAATGAGAACATCGCCGCCGGCGCGATCTTCGGCACCTACAGCCGGCCGCGCGAGGGCTATGTCCGCTTCGGCGTAACGTTCTGAACCGAAGGGGTCGGCGCGCCGCCGGGTCTCGATAGGCGCGCCGAACCCACCCAGTATCCGCATTCAAGGGTGATGCAGCGATGACCATTCTCCAAGACCGTCCCGCCTCGGCTTCCCAAGAGCGCGCGGCGTCCGCAAAGCCCTTCCTGGGAGACTCGGTGTGGAGCGATCGGCTTTTTTCCAACGGCTGGGTCGCGAGTGGCGGCGGTCGGCTGGAGGTGATCGAACCGGCTACGGGCAAGGTTCTGAGCTGGGTGGCGCGGGCCGGCCGTCACGACGTCGCCTCGGCGGCGGCGGCGGCAAAGGCCGCTCAGCCGGCCTGGGCCGCCTTGTCGCCCGACGCTCGCCAGGCCGTGTTGCTCAAGGCCGCGGATCTAATAGGCGACAAGGCCGGCGAGGCCGCGCCCTGGATGATCCGCGAGACCGGCTCGATCGACGCCAAGGCCGGGATGGAGCTTGAACATGCCGCCGGCTTCGTGCGCCAGGCGGCGATGATGGCGACCGAGGCCCAGGGTCTGCTGCTGCCATCGTCAGACGGCCGGCTCAGCATGGCCCGGCGCGTGCCGCTGGGCGTGGTCGGGGTGATCTCGCCGTTCAACTTCCCCCTGGTGCTGTCGATCCGCGCCGTGGCTCCGGCCCTGGCGGCCGGCAACGCCGTGGTGCTCAAGCCCGATCCGCGCACGCCGATCAGCGGCGGCTTCCTGATCGCCCGGCTGTTCGAGGCGGCGGGCCTGCCGACGGGCCTGCTGCACGTCTTGCCCGGCGACGCCGAGGCTGGCGACGCCATGTGCCGAGATCCCAACATCGCCATGATCGCCTTTACGGGCTCCACCGCCGCCGGCCGCAAGGTGGGCGAGGTGGCGGGCGCGCACCTGAAGAAGGTGGCCCTGGAGCTGGGCGGCAAGAACGCCCTGATCGTGCTGGATGACGCCGATCCCGACGTCGCCGCCTCCAACGCCGCCTGGGGCGCCTGGCTGCACCAGGGCCAGATCTGCATGACCACCGGCCGGGTGCTGGTGCAGCAGGGCCTGCATGACGCCCTGGTCGAGCGGCTGGTGGCCAAGGCCTCGCATCTGCCGGTCGGCGATCCGACCACCGGCCGCGTGGCGCTGGGACCGCTGATCACCCAGGCGCAGCTTGAACGGGTCCACGGCATCGTCACCGACACGGTCGCGGCCGGCGCCACTCTGGCGGCCGGCGGGACCTATGAGGGGCTGTTCTATCAGCCAACCGTGCTGACCGGCGTCCGGCCGGGCATGCGCGCCTTCGACGAGGAGATCTTCGGCCCGGTGGCGGTGGTCACCGCCTTCGGCGATGACGCCGAGGCCGCCGTCCTGGCCAATCTCGGTGACTATGGCCTGTCGGCCGGGATCATCACCGGCTCGGTCGGTCGCGGCATGATCCTGGGCGAGCGCCTGGATGTCGGCCACCTGCACATCAACGATCAGACCGTGGATGCGGGCCCGCACTCGCCGTTCGGCGGAATGGGGGCCTCGGGCAACGGCAGTCGCATCAGCGGTCCGGCCAATCTCGATGAATTCACCACCTGGCGCTGGACCACGGTCAAGCCCGCGGCGACGCCCTATCCGTTCTGAGATCCTCCCACTGTCCCGGTCGGCTTTCGGGTCGTCCGGGGCCTTCTTCCTGGTCCCTGCCTTCGTCACCTAGGAACATTCCATGCAGATCACGGCCGCCGTCCTTCGCAGCCGCTCAGGCCCGTTTGGCCTGGAAACCGTCGACCTCGAAGAGCCTCGCGCCGGCGAGGTTCTGGTGCGGGTGGTGGCCACCGGCGTCTGCCATACCGACATGGTTATGCGCGACCAGGACCTGCCGACCCCGCAGCCGGTGGTGCTGGGCCACGAGGGCGCCGGCGTTGTCGAGCGGGTGGGCGCCGGTGTGACCAAGGTCGCGCCCGGCGACCACGTGGTCATGACCTTCAATTCCTGCGGACATTGCCCATCCTGCAGCGATCACGCCCCGACCTATTGCCACGAGTTCTTTCCGCGCAACTTCATGGGTGACCGGAGCGACGGCACGTCGGGCCTGTCGAAGGACGGCGAGACCATCCACGGCAATATCTTCGGCCAATCCTCGTTCGCCACCTTCGCCCTCTGCCACGAGCGCAACGCCGTGAAGGTGACCAAGGATGCGCGGCTGGAAATCCTGGGTCCTCTGGGGTGCGGGGTGATGACCGGGGCCGGGGCGGTGATGAACGCCCTGGAGGTCAAGGCCGGCCGGTCCCTGGTGGTTTTCGGGGCGGGGGCGGTCGGCCTCAGCGCCGTGCTGGCGGCCAGAGCTGTGGGCGCCGCACCGATCATCGTCGTCGATATCAATCCCGCCCGGTTGGCCCTGGCTCTCGAGCTCGGCGCCGATCATGCGCTGGACGGCCGCAGCGAACCGGTGGTCGAGCGGATTCAGGCGATCACGGCCGTGGGCGCCGACTACACGATAGACACCACGGCCAATCTGAAGGTCATGCGCCAGGCCGTCGATTGCCTGGCTCCGCGCGGCGTCTGCGGCCTGGTTGGAGCCTCCAGGATGGGCGACGAGCTGGCTCTCGACGCGGTGGCGGTGATGAGCGGCGGCCGCACGGTGCGCGGCATCGTCGAGGGTGACGCCGATCCGGACGTGTTCATTCCGCGTCTGATCGACCTGCATTTGGCCGGCCAGTTCCCGTTCGAGCGGTTGATCGCCTTCTATCCGATGGACCTGATCAATGAGGCCGTGAAGGACGGCGAGACGGGCGCGGTGATCAAGCCGGTGGTCCGCATGGCCTGATCAGCCGCCGGGCCATTCGCAGACCGTCCAGGTCGCTCCGATCGCCATCTTGGCCTTCACCCCTGAGAGAGTTTCATGATCGATAAGTGGGTCACAGTCCGCGGTCTCGAAATCCGCTACGTCGATACCGGAGGGGAGGGTATCCCGATCCTTCTCTGCTCTGGCATCGGGGGGTCTCTCGAACTCTGGTCCAGGCAGCTGGAAGCGCTGGGCGACGGCTTGCGGCTCATCGCGTGGGACTATCCCGGTCACGGTCTCTCCAACACGGGCGACGGGATCCACGATCCCGACACCCTGGCCGCCTTTGCCCTGGACCTGATGGACGCACTTGGGCTGCAGCGCGTGGTGGTGGTCGGCAACTCGCTGGGTGGGGCGATCGCCTTGCGCATGGCCGGACTGGCGCCGGATCGCGTCGCCGGCATGGTTCTCGCCTCACCGGCGATGACCGGCCCCGAGGTCTTCCTGCCGTTTCGCCTGATGACATTGCCTCTTCTCGGCGAGGTGATGACCAGGCCTGGCAAGCTGGCGGTCGAGCAGCAGATCGCTGCGCTGTTTCATGACCCCGCGGTGGCGACCGACGAACTGCGGCGGGTCATCTGGCGCAATGTTCATAGGGACGGGGCGTCGCGAGCGCTTCTGGCGACCTTGCGCAAGACGCTTCGGGTCGGGGGAGTGCGCAAGTCTTACTGGCTGCGAAGTCGCGATCTTTTGAGGTCGTCGACCTGTCCGATCCTGTTCATCCACGGAAAGCAGGACGTGGTTCTTCCATTCCAGCAGTCAGTCGATGGTTGGTCTCTGGCGTCGCGATCCAAGGTGAAATTGCTCGAAGGGTGCGGGCACACGCCTCAAATTGAGTGCGGTGAGGCCTTCAATGAGGCGCTGGCGGCGTTCGTCAGTGACGTCGGCGGCGGTCTTGCGTAGCGGCGTGAGCGCGGCCGTCTCGACCTCACGCGATGAGATCGAGACGGCTGGGACAGCCCCAAAGGAAGGGCTCGCGCGGGTGGCGGGAGCGACGCAGAGCGAGCCCTTCAGGCCCTGGCTAGAACTTCCTGCTGAGGCTCAGACCCCATTCGCGCGGACGGCCGAAGCTGGCCTCCTTCAGGCCAAAGCCGCTGGAAGCGTTGCCCGACACCATGTAGCGCTCGTCCGACAGATTGGAGCCGAACACGGCCACCTGCCAGAGTTGGTCGGCCGAGGTGTAGCCGAGCCGCGCGCCGTAGAGGTCGTAGGCCGGTTGGGTCAGGTCTGGGTCGTTGGCCACGTCGTTGTAGACGGTGCTGTAGTGGGTCCAGTCGACGCGGGCGACGATGCGACCGCCGACCGGTAGTTCGCGGGAATATTCGATCCCGCCGTTGGCGGTCCATTCCGGCGCCTTGACGAAGTGGGTCGCCAGAGTGATCGGCAGCACCTGGCCGGCGGCGAGACCCGAACCGACTTCGGTATATTTGGCGTCCATGTGGCCGACGCCGAGGTTGAAGCCCCAGTTGGCCGTGGGGCGGGCCTGCAGTTCCAGCTCGACGCCCTTGACCTCGCCCGCCGCGGCGTTGGCCACGAAGTTGCGCGGCGTCTGGTTCACCGTCACCTGGATGTCCTGGTAGTCGCTGAAATAGCCGGCCAGGTTCAAGATCAGGCGGCGGTCGAACCACGCGGTCTTGGCCCCCAGTTCGTAGGTCAGCAGAGTCTCGGGCTGATACTCGGTGATCTCGGTGGCGTCGTTCAGCGGCCGAGCATTGAAGCCGCCGCTTTTGAAGCCCTTGCCCGCTGAGGCGTAGAACAGCACGTCCGGCGTGGCCTTGAATTCCAGGCCCACCTTGGGCGTGAAGGAATCCCACGAACCGCCCTTGGCCAGCTGAGCGATGATGACGCCGTCGCGGATGCGCCGATGGTCCAGAACATAGTCCTTCTCGTCGCGGTTGGCCCGCGCGCCGACCGTGGCGCTGAGCCGGTCGGTAAGGCTGTAGCTGCCTTGGGCGAACAGGGCGTAGGTTGTGCTGGTCACCTTGGTATAGACGGCCGCCGAGGGGCTGAAGGGCGGGGGTGATACGCCGGCCGCCAGTCCCAGGGCCAGTTTGGCGTAGCCGGAGTCGGTGCCGCGTTCCTGGAAGGCGTAGGCGCCGGCCACCCAGGTCAGCTTGTCATCGAAGGCTTCGCCACTGAACTGGAACTCTTGGCTGTATTGCGCCTGGACGTCGTGGTTGAAGGTCTCGCGGAACGTGAAGGGCGTGTTGTCGCCGTCACGGGCGAAGGTGGCCTTCAGGCCACGCACGGCGGTGATGCTCTTGAACCCGACGGCGCCCAGGTCCCAGTTCAGGGTCGCCGAGGCGCCCCACAGGTCCAGGTCGTTGACGTTGGGACCCGTGCCGTAGGTCGTGTACGGATCATTGGTCAGGAACGAGGTGTTGAGGGTCTTGGCGCCGTTGGGCGCGGTGATCCCCAGGCCCGGCGCGACATAGGTGTTGAAGTTGGCCATGAACGGGCCGACCGCGAAACCGGGAACGGCGCCGATCACCAGCAGCTTCTGCGGTGCGGAGTTTTCGCGGGCGCGGGTGTAGTCGGCCGACAGGTCGATGGTGACGTTGTCCGAAGCCTGCCAGCGCAGTTGGGCGCGCGCCGCCGTGGCGTTGCGATCGCCCAGGTCCTCGCCGGTCAGCAGGCGCTTGCCGTAGCCGTCGCGCGTCAGCCTTGCCGCTGACACGCGCACGGCGACCTTCTCGCTCAGCGGGATGTCGACATGACCCTTGAGGTCGCGGCGATCCAGGCTGCCGATCGTGCCTTCGATCTTGCCTCCGAGCTCGTTGCCCGGCTGGGCCGTGGAGATCACGACCGCGCCACCGATGGTGTTCTTGCCAAACAGCGTGCCCTGCGGGCCGCGCAGCACCTCGATCCGGCTGACGTCGAAGGCGTCCATCGTGCCGCCGATCGAGCGGGCGTAGTAGACGCCGTCGACATAGACGCCCACGCCGGGGTCGCTGAAGATCGCGAAGTCGTTCTGGCCGACGCCGCGGATGAAGACCGTGGCGTTATAGTTGCCGCCGCTGAGGGCCGCCGCGCCGTCGAAGCGGATGCTCGGCGCGAACTTGGCGATCTGGTCGACGCTCTCGACCCCGCGGCTTTGCAAGGCTTCGCCGCCGAGGGCGGTGACAGCCACGGGCGCGTCCTGCAGTCGCTCCTCGCGACGGCGGGCGGTAACGACGACCTCCTCGATCTGAGCCGTGGCGGTCGCCGGGACGGCGGTCTGGGCGAAGGCCGCCGTCGAGATCGTTTGAACTCCGGCTGCTGCGCAAGCCAGCAGCCCCCCGGCCCGCAAGCGGCCGGAGATATTCCCAATCCTGGGCATTGGTTTTCTCCCTAGTCGTCAGGATCCGATGAGCGAACGCGCTCTCGGATTTCGTTTGTTATGCGTACTAATTATTTCAGATCATGATTGTATGGCAGATTCAATCGGGCTCTTGGGAGGCGTGCGAATTCAGAGAACAATGTTGCGTCACAGCCACGCGCAAGCGTCTACGGACGCCGCGAGAAGAGACGGCATCCATAGTCGCCGACCTTGATGTCGGTGCCTTGGTCGCGGAATTGAAGTCGTCTGGCGCCGCTCGGCGCGCCCGCTCAGTCGTCGGTCGCCGTGGGCCTGCTGCCGAGCCAGAGACAGATCGCCCCGCCCAGCGCGAGGATTGGCAGTAGCGCCAGCAAGACCTGACTGGATTGCTGACCGGCTCCGATGAGGACAGCCGCAAGGAGCGGACCGCCCGCCGAGCCCAGGCGCCCCATCACAACCGCTGCGCCGACGCCGGTGCCGCGCAGGCGGGTAGGGTAGAAGCTCGGGGCCATGCCATAGACGATGGATTGGACCCCCGAGACGGTTGCCCCCAGCGCCGCGCCGACGATCAGGAACACAGCCAGGGAGGCCGGCGCTCCGGCCGCCACCGCCAAGGCGGCCGCCGACGCGCCGAAAACCAGGAGGATGGTCGCGGGGCGCCGACGCGGGTTGTCCATCAGCCACCCCGTCGCCACGCTGCCCACCGCGCCCGCCAGGTTGAAGGCCATTTGCACCAGGCCGGCATCGGGGCGGCTCAGGCCCTTGGCGATCAGCAGGGACGGCAACCAGCTCAGCAGCAGGTACATGACCAGCAGGGCCAGGAAGAACGCGAGCCAGAGCAGAAGGGTGGTCAGAGCGCGTCCCCCGCCGACAGCGGCTTCGACAAAGCCCGACTTCTGATCAGAGCCCGCGTCACGAGGGGCCTTCGATGCGTTCGGCAGCAGCGGAATGGCCAACGCCAACGCCAGCAGAGGCCCGCCGCCGCCGACGTAGAAAATCATGCGCCAGTCGGATGGATCCGCGCCGGCCAGGCTTACCAGGCTGGCGATGGCGCCGCCGCATGGCAGGCCGGCATAGAGAATGCCGACGGCGAGGCTTCGCTGCCTGGGCGCAACGCTTTCGGCCACGATCGCGATCAGGTTCGGTAAAGCGCCGCCGAGGCCGACGCCTGTGAGGAAGCGAGCGATAAGCAGGCTGTTGAGATCCGTCGCCAGGCCTGTCGCGATCGACAACAGCCCGAACAACCCCACTGAGACCAGCAAGGTGGTCTTGCGCCCCAAGCGATCGGAAAGGCGTCCGCCGATGGCCGCGCCGAACATCAGGCCAAAGGTGCTGACGCTGAAAAACCAGCCCAGATCATCGGGTGTAAGGCCAAGATCGGGCGCAAGACGCGGCGCCGCCACGCCCGCTGACTGCAGATCGAAACCTTCGAAAATCGCCAGAAGGCAACAAACCGCAACAGCCGCCAGCCGAATGGGGCTGCGGGTCTCAGCATCATCACGAAGGGTCATGGAGCCTCCCGGTGTTTCCCGTCGCACTCTTCGGTGCGATAATAGATACGTTACATAACCATAATGTGGTGTCGCTATTATTCGTATCGCTTGCGCGAATCCAGCATCGTGGTGCGGAATGAAACTGTGAGGACGAGGCCGTGATGACCGACGTTTTGGAATACAAGGCCGACGGCGACACCCCCTCGATGGGCGGGCTGGAGACGACGGTAGGTTTTCTGCTGCGTCTGGCTCAGGTGGCGGTGTTCAAGGATCTGCTGGCCGCGCTCAAACCGTTCGATCTTCGGGTCACCGATCTTTCGGTTCTGATGGTCGTGGAAGCGACGCCGGGCCTGCAGCAACGCGTCATAGGCGAAATGCTGCGAATCCAGCGCCCTAACCTGGTGATCATTCTCGACCAGCTGCAGGCGAGAGGTCTCTTGCGCCGTGGCCCCGTGCCGGGTGACCGCCGATCCTACGCCGTTTCATTGACCGCCGAGGGCGAAGCCTTGCTGCGGGAGGCCAAGATCGCTCACGCCGCGCACCATCGCAAGGTTCTGGAGGCCTTGGGCGATCTGGATCAGGAGCGGATGCTGGCCGCACTGGAGCGGATCGCCGCGATCTAGAACCGGGCGATCGGTCAAGCTGTCAGATCATCTCCGCCGCTTCGGCAACGGCGGTGTGTTGCCCGCCGCAACGCCGGCATGGATGGCTGGCTGCATCAGAACCTCGATCAATTCGTCCTGCGTGAAGCAGCGCTGATCCCGCCGTGACGACCTTCGAACGGCGTGGAGACGTCCCGGGCGGCACCCACCACCCGCGTCGACGTCCGAAGGCCTGGATTGCGTCTCCACGGCGCTTGCGCATATTGTTTCCTTGGCATACAAAATGGCGAGCGTACAAAATGATCGGCGCCACGATGCGCTTTACGCCAAGGGAAGGAACGACCATGAGCTCGACCCAGGCCGTCTTTGAGCGTCTTGACCCCGTGACCGGCGCGGTCGCCACCACCTCTGTCGCCATGAGCCCGGATCAGGCGCGCGCCGCGGCCAACGCCGCCCAGGCGGCCCTGCCGGCCTGGAGCGCGCTGGGGCCGAACGCGCGTCGCGCCTTGCTGTACAAGGCGGCCGAGGCGCTTGAAGCGCGAGCGAATGACTTCGTCACGGCGATGATGGGCGAAATCGGCGCCACCGAGGGCTGGGCCCGCTTCAACCTTATGCTGGCGGCCTCGATGATCCGCGAGGCGGCGTCCCTGACCACCCAGATCAGCGGCGAAGTGATCCCCTCCGACAAGCCGGGCTGCGTCGCCATGGCGGTCCGCGAGCCGGTCGGTGTGATCCTGGGCATTGCGCCCTGGAACGCGCCGATCATCCTGGGCGTGCGCGCGGTCGCCACGCCCTTGGCCTGTGGCAATACCGTCGTGCTGAAGGCTTCCGAAAGCTGCCCGCGCACCCACGAACTGATCGCCGAGGCCTTCGCGGCGGCGGGCCTTCCGGCGGGCGCGCTCTCGATCGTGACCAACGCTCCGCAAGATGCGGCCGAAGTGGTCGGCGCCCTGATAGACCATCCGGCGGTGCGGCGGATCAACTTTACGGGCTCGACCGCGGTGGGCAAGATCATCGCCAAGCGCGCGGCCGAGCACCTCAAGCCGGTGCTTCTTGAGTTGGGCGGCAAGGCGCCCCTGATCGTGCTGGAGGACGCCGATCTGGACGAGGCCGTCAAGGCCGCCGCGTTCGGCGCCTTCATGAACCAGGGCCAGATCTGCATGTCGACCGAACGGATCATCGTTGTCGACGCCGTGGCCGAGGCTTTTGTCGAGAAGTTCGCCGCCAAGGCCGCCAGCCTGGCGGTCGGCGATCCGCGCGAGGGCAAGACGCCGCTCGGCGCGGTGGTGGATCTGAAGACGGTCGCCCACGTCCAGGGCCTGGTGGCCGACGCCGTGGCCGCCGGCGCGGTCCAGGTCAGCGGCGGTCCGGCGCACGGTGTGCTGATGCTGGCCACCGTGATCGACAAGGTCACGCCCTCGATGCGCCTGTTCCGTGAGGAGAGTTTCGGCCCGGTGGTGGGCGTGATCCGCGCTCGCGACGAGGAACACGCCATCGCCCTGGCCAACGACACCGAGTACGGCCTGTCGGCCTCGGTCTTCACCCGCGACATCGCCCGTGGCCTGAAGGTCGCGCGACGGATCCAGTCGGGCATCTGCCATGTCAACGGGCCGACCGTGCACGACGAGGCCCAGATGCCGTTCGGGGGCGTCAAAGCCTCTGGCTATGGCCGCTTTGGCGGCAAGGCCGGGATCGACGCCTTCACCGAGCTGCGCTGGATCACGATCGAGACCCAACCCGGCCATTTCCCGATCTGACGCGTTGCGTCGCCCCTCTTCGAATTCCAAGGACTGATCATGACCGACGCCGACCAAACCGCGACCTTCACGGTCGAGAATCGCATCGCCTGGGTGAAGTTCAACCGCCCTGACAAGCGCAACTGCATGAGTCCCACCCTCAATCGTCGCATGATGGAGGTGCTGGACGAGCTGGAGTTTCGCGATGATGTCGGCGTGCTGGTCCTGACCGGCGAAGGCTCGGCCTGGTCGGCGGGCATGGACCTGAAGGAATACTTCCGTGAGACGGAGGCCAAGGGTCTGGGCGCGACCCGTCAGGCCCAGCGCGAGTCCTACGGCTGGTGGCGGCGCCTGCGCTGGTACCAGAAGCCGACCATCGCCATGGTCAACGGCTGGTGCTTCGGCGGCGGCTATGGTCCGCTCTATTCCTGCGACCTGGCGATCGCGGCCGACGAAGCCCAGTTCGCCCTGTCGGAGATCAACTGGGGCATCCTGCCGGGCGGCGGCGCCACCAAGGTCGTGGTCGATCTGATGCCGCTGCGCGACGCGATGTACCACGCCATGACGGGCGAGCTGATCGACGGCCAGAAGGCCGCCGCCTGGCGCCTGGTCAATGAGAGTGTGCCGCTGGAGCGCCTGGAGGCGAGGGTGCGCGAACTGGCTGAAGTGCTGCTGAAGAAGAATCCCGTGGCCTTGAAGGCGACCAAGGACGCCGTCCGACGGGTCAAGGAGATGACCTACGACAACGCCGAGGACTTCCTGGTCCGGGCCCAGGAGGCGGCCAATTCCTTCGACAACGACGGTCGCAAGGAGGGCATCAAGCAGTTCATTGACGACAAGACCTACAAGCCGGGGCTCGGCGCCTACGATCTCGCCAAGCAGAGCTGAGACGGGGCAGGGGAGGGTATGACGGCGGGAGGGACGATCAGATGACCCCGATGGATCATGTCGCCGTCCAGGCGCGCCTCCAGCCAAGCCGGCTGGCGGCCGTTGATCTGGCCGGCGGTCGCCGCTGGACCTATGCCGAGCTGGATACGACCCTATCCCGCGCGGTGCGGGTACTGCGCCATCGGGGTGTGGGTGAGGGCGACCGCCTGGCGGTGGTGGCCCGCAACAGGGTCCTGCTGGCGGTGCTGCACCTGGCTTGCGCCAGGCTGGGGGCGATGTTCGTGCCGCTGAACTGGCGGCTGAGCGCCGCTGAAATCGCCGCCCTGGTCGAGGACGCCGCGCCGACCCTGCTCGTCGGCGACGCCCTTCTCGGCGCGCTAGGGCTGGAGGGGCTGGACCTCGACGTTCTGCAGGCCGAGATCGACGCGGCGGAGCCCGACACGGTCGCATGCGCTGATCGTGAACGGCCGTCGCTGATCCTCTACACTTCGGGAACTTCGGGGCGTCCCAAAGGCGCCTTGCTCTCCGAGCGCAACCTGGATCAGACGGCGATCAATTTTGGCCGGTTGGGCAAGGTCACGCATCAGAGCGCCTTTCTTGTCGATGCGCCGATGTTCCATATCATTGGTCTGGTCACCTCGATCCGCCCGGCTCTGATGCACGGGGGGACCGTGCTGGTGTCCGATGGCTTCGAGCCCAGCCGAACCCTGGGTCGACTGGGGGATCCCGCCCTGGGCGTAACCCACTATTTCTGCGTGCCGCAGATGGCGGCGATGCTGCGTGGCTTGCCCGATTTCGACGGCTCGACGCTTCAAGGTCTGACGGCCGTATTCACGGGCGGGGCGCCTCATCCGGCCGCTGACATCCGCGCCTGGCTCGCCTGCGGCGTGCCGGTGGTGGACGGCTACGGCTTGAGCGAAGCCGGAACCGTGTTCGGCATGCCGGCCGATCTTGAGCTGATCGAAGCGCGGGCGGGCTCGGCGGGTCTAGCCATGCCCGCCGTGGCGACCCGGATCGTCGATGAGCAGGATCGCGACTGCCCGCCCGGCGCCGCCGGCGAGCTGCTGCTGAAGGGCGACAACATCTTCAAGGGCTACTGGCGTCGCTCCGAAGAGACCGCTCGCGCCTTCACCGAGGATGGCTGGTTCCGCACCGGTGACATCGCCCGCGTCGATCCCGAAGGCTATCACTGGCTGGTCGATCGCAAGAAAGACATGTTCATTTCCGGCGGCGAGAACGTCTATCCGGCCGAGATCGAGGCGGCCCTGGCCGACCATCCGGCCATCGCCGAGTGCGCGGTTGTCGGCATGCCCGATCCGCGATGGGGCGAGATCGGCCATCTGGTAGCGACCTCGCGCGACGGCGCCGTCCTGGATCTGACCATCGTTCTGGGCCATCTCGAAAATCGGCTGGCGCGCTACAAGCTGCCCAAGGCTCTTACGCTGGTCGCGGCCTTGCCGCGCACGGGCTCGGGCAAGGTTCTGAAGGCGATCCTGCGCGAACAGTTGCTCGCCGGCGACCCAGGGGCATAAGCGCCGGTTTGTAGGAGCGGGAAGTTCGTCGCCGGCGCGGCCGCCGCGCCGGCTCTTCCTAATTCTATAGGTCCAGCACCAGGCGCGGCGTGCGCGCCCTTGAGCAGCAGGGGGTGAACCGGTCGTTCGCCGCCCGCTCGGCGTCGGTCTGGAAGGCGTCGCGGTGGTCGGGCTCACCGCCCTTCACGCCGGTCAGGCATGTTCCGCAGACTCCTTGCTCGCACGAGACGGGCACGAAGACGCCGGCGTCCTCCAGGGCCTGAGCGGCGGTCTGGTCGGCGGCGACCGGCACGACCTGGCCGGTGCTGGCGATCAGCAACTCGAACGGCCGGTTCTCGCCTTGGGGCGCGGCGGCGAAGTGCTCCTTGCGGATCTGGTCCGGAGTCCAGCCCCGCGCCAGGGCGCCGTCGATGATGTGGGTCATGAAGCCGCCGGGGCCGCAGACATAGAGACGGCGGCCGGGCGCGGGATCGGCCAGCGCCGCGTCGAGGTCCAGCCGCGTGTCCGGCTCGTCGTCAAAGGACAGCCGCACCGCCTCGGCGAAGGGGGCGGCCGCCAACTCGTCCAGGAACGCCGCCCGAGACCGCTCGCGCGCGCAGTAGTGCAGGACGAAGCGGCTGCCCAGCGCGTGCAGACGACGGGTCATGGCCAGGATCGGCGTCACGCCCAAGCCGCCGGCGAACAGCAAGTGTTCCTCGGCCGTCTCGTCCAGCGCGAACAGGTTGCGCGGCAGGCCGATGTCCAGCGTCGCGCCCTCGGTCAGGGCTTCGTGCACATAGGCCGAACCGCCGCGCGAGGCCGGCTCGCGCAGCACGGCGATCCGGTAGCGGCTGCGATCGGCGGGGTCGTTGCACAGCGAGTACTGGCGCGTCAGGCCGTTGCCCAGGAAGAGATCGACATGGGCCCCGGCGTCGAACGGCGGCAGGTCGCGGCCCTCGGCGCAGACGAGATCCAGCCGTACGATATCCTCGGCGGCCTGGGCGCGGGACGCCACTCGAACCTTGATCATCAGGCGGACGCCGCCGGGGTGACGGCTTCTCCGGCGATGGCCTTGTCGATCGCCATGCGCGAACGCACGCCGCCGGCGTCGATGTTCAGCTTCAGCAGTTTGCGGTCTGGGTGGGCCAGCAGGTTCTTCTGTTGCCGCTCCAGCATCTCCAGGTCCTCGGAGAAGATCTTGCCCTGGCCCTCGCGGATGGTGTCGGTGAGGGCTGCGTCAGCCACGGCGAAGCTGCGCGCCATGCCCCAGAAGTACCAGTGCGAGGTCTGGGTTTCGGGGGTTATGAAATCGACGACGACGCTGGAGACCTTCTTGTCGGCCGGGGCGTGATAGCCGCCATGGCCGGCCAGGGCCACGCCGACCTCGATCATCACATGGCTGGGCAGGGAGAAGCGGCAGATCTGCCAGCGGTCGACGATCGCGTCCTCGGGCAGGCCCGCGCCGCGCAGGGCCATGCGCCAGAACGGCGGCGCCTGGATCCCTTCCATGAAGCGGCTGGTCACCACCTCATCGCCTTCGAGGCGGGTCGTAACGGGGGCTTCGTCGATCTCCTTCTGCCCGATGCTGGTGGCGTGGACATAGGTCTCGTGTGTCAGGTCCATCAGGTTGTCGACCATCAGCCGATAGTCGCAGGCGATGTGATAGAGGCCGCCGCCATAGGCCCAGTCGGGACTGTCGGCCCAGAACAGCGGGTGGAGTTTGGCCGGATCGGCCTGGGCGGGATCGCCGGGCCAGACCCAGACGAAGCCGTGGCGCTCCAGCACCGGGAACGCGCGGATCGCGGGGAAGGCGGCGACGCGTTGGCCCGGCATCGACGTCGGCCGGCCTTCGCAGCCCATGACCAGGCCGTGATAGCCGCAGACCAACTCGCCATCGCGGACGGAGCCCAGCGACAGGGGCGCGCCGCGGTGAGGGCAGAAGTCCTCCAGGGCGACGGCTCGGCCATCCTTGCCGCGATGAAAGACCATGGCCTCGCCGCAGATGCGCCGGCCCAGGGGCTTGTCTGCGATCTCCTCGGGCGTGCAGGCGACGTACCAGGCGTCAAGCGGCCAGGGGGCGGTCTTTGCCTCCGTCTCGGGACCCATCGTCGTCTCCTCGCGTCGTGCTTTCGGCCTGTTCGACCTATTGGATCCAATTTTGATCGCAATGACGGCGACGTCAAGATGGATCCAATAGATGGCTTGTGAGCGTCTCGGCGGGTCGGCTAGGGTTGCGGACATGGACATGCCCCGCATGAAACCGGGCCAGCGCGTGATGATGGCTCTGCGTAAGATGATCGCCTCTGGCGAGATCAAGAGCGGCGAGCGCATCGCCGAGATCCCGACGGCCGCCGCGCTGGGCGTCTCGCGCATGCCTGTGCGAACGGCGTTGCGGAGCCTGGAGCAGGAAGGGCTGGTCGTGCGTCTGGGCGCGCGAGGCTATGCGGCGCGCGGCGTGTCCGGCGGGCATATCCGCGACGCCATCGAGGTGCGGGGCGTGCTGGAAGGCTTCGCGGCGCGGCGCCTGGCTGAGCGCGGCTTGGATCCTGACACGCGGGCGCGCTTCGCCGGGCTGATCGACGAGGGCGAGGCCCTGTTCGCCGCCGGGCGCCTGAGCCTGGAGGATCTGGATCGCTACGGCGCCTACAATCTGGCCTTCCACGACTTGCTCGTCGGCGCCGCGGGCAATACGGCCCTAGCTTCCGCCCTGGCCCGCAACAACCTCGAGCCGTTCGCCGGCGCGGGGGCCATGGCGCTGGATCTCGCCGATCTGAGGGCGGAGTACGACCATTTGCTGGCCGCGCATCGCCAGCATCGCCTGGTGTTCGAGGCGATCATGCGCGGTGACGCCGAGGCCGCCGAGGGGACCATGCGGGCCCATGCCTGGGCCGCCATCCGCAACGCCAGGGTCTTTGAGACGGGCGCCGGCGAGCGGCCCGTGGGGGCGGCGCTGATCATTCGCTCCGATTGAGACGGACGGTGCGAAGAGCCTAGAGCTTCCGACGGTAAAGCCTTAAGCGTAGCTGGAGATACAGTTTCGTCGGCGTGCAAATTTAGCTTGAGGCATCGATATGGAAGAGATCGCGGCCTTCGGCGTCTTGGGCGAGAGGTTGGGGCTGCAGCTCCACTACGCCGACATACGGGTCATGGCCAGACTGGCCGCGCGGCTGGCGCCTTTGAAGGTCACGCCGGCGCGCGCCACGGCGATCGTCTATATCGCGCTACACGCCGGCTGCGACCAGACCACCCTGGGGCGCGCCCTGGGCATCAATCGGGCCAGCACGATGAAGGCCGTCGACGAGCTGGAGATCCTGGGCGCGATCGAGCGGCGCCCCGGCCGGGACCGCCGCACCAACGCGCTTCACCTCACCGCGGCCGGAGAGACCCTGCGCGCACAAATCGAGCAGGCGACCCTGGCGCACGATCAGGCCACGTTTGCGACGCTCACCTCGACTGAACGCGCCGAGCTCAGCCGTCTGCTGGCGAAGGTCCGGTCGGACGACGTCGCTTAGTCGACGCGGCGACCCGCAGGCTTCTCGTCATTCCCATTCTCTGGCGACGCCAGCCGAGTGTGTGGATCAGTCGGCCCTAGCCGAGCTCCGCGATAACCTCGGCGGCCTCGGTGAAGGCGGTGTTGGCGGCGGGCACGCCGGCATAGATCGCCGTCTGCATCAGCACCTCCTTCAGCTCGTCCTGGGTGAAGCCGCCCTGTTCCAGCCCGGCCTTCACGTGCAGGCGGAACTCTTCCCAGCGCGCCAGCGAGGCGCAGATCGCCAGGACCAGCAGGCGCCGCGTCCTGTGATCCAGCCCCGGACGGCCCCAGATCTCGTTCCAGGCATAGCGGGTGATCATCGCCTGATAGTCGGCCGTGAAGGTCGTGCGCTTGGCCAGGGACTTGTCGACCCAGGCGTCGCCCAACACCTTGCGGCGATTGACCAGGCCGGCCTCGAATAGCACTTCCGCCGCCTCGCTGATGCTCGGACCGTTGCGCGTCCTGGCCAGAAAGCCGCGCACGGCGCCGGCGAAGGCGGTGGGGTTCTCCAGGCAGGGCAGATGGGCGGTGTCGAGCATCGCCGAGGTGGCGTTCGGGATGGCCGCCACGATCTGGTCGCCGTGCCCCGCGAATGGGGTTGAGACATCCTTCAGCCCGCCGATCACCAGGGTAGGGGCGGTGACAGCGGAGAGGCGCGAGAGCAGGTCCATGTCGCGGATTGCGGCGCCGCAACCGCTGTAGCCGTCGGCGCTCATGGCCAGCAACCCGGCGCTCACGGTCTCGACCGTGGCGGGTTGCTGGCTGCGGAACGGCTCGGAGAAGAACCGGCCCAGGGCCATCTCGGCAATGGCCGCCAGGCCCTCTGCACGGACGGTGGCGATACGGGCGCTCCAGGCGGCCACGTCCATGGCCGCCGAGGTGCAGGCCAGGACAAGGCCCTCGACCCGTTCCGGGGCCTTCAGGGCCAGCGCCATGGCGATCATGCCGCCCAGCGAGACGCCGCACACGCTGGCCTTGGCCAGGCCCGCCGCGTCCATCGCCGCCAGCACGTCGCCCGCCAGCAGGTCCAGCGTGTAGTCGCCGGCCGGGGCGTCGGATGCGCCGTGGCCGCGCGTGTCGATGCGCAGCAGGCGGAAGTCGGCCAGGAGAAGCGGGGCGGCGGCGTCATAGAGGCCCATGTCTGTGCCGATCGACGTCAGCAAGACGAGCGCCGGCTTGTCGGCGGCGCCGTCCAGCCGCCAGTAGATCCGCGCGCCGTCGTGGGTCGTGAAAGCCATCAGCGATCCTTTTCAAGGCTGGCGAGCGCACGGGCGACCAGGGTCTGAGACTCGCCGGTGTCGGTTCCGACGCCGGCTGCGGCGAG